>Ga0180432_10000217_pt1 | contig 91630 bp, 83 predicted proteins | sample SS_ome_10_FD_132414 | JGI IMG/M metagenome (GOLD analysis project Ga0180432, IMG submission 132414) | Hypersaline lake sediment archaeal communities from the Salton Sea, California, USA - SS_1_MS_2 metaG | ecosystem: Environmental > Aquatic > Non-marine Saline and Alkaline > Hypersaline >... | reverse complement strand
CTTCCACATCGTCCAGAACCTGGCCCGCGAGAAGTGCTACTTCTCCGCCTTCCTCTTCCTCAAAGCCAGTTCCTACCGCTGCATCAAGCCCTTCTCGGACGTGTTTGGCGTCACCAGCCGCCTGGTTCTGGCCCAACAACCCACCTTGGACGAGTTGGCCGACCTGCCGGTCGAGGACTTGGCCTCTCATCTGTACGAGCTCAGCGATCACCACCTCCCAGACCCACTCGACAACGCGCGCAAGCTCCAGCGGGTAGTCCGAGAGAGTCTCCCGCTCGACCAATCCCTGGTCCTACCTGTTCAGCGCATCCTTGACCTCACCCTGGATCACATCCGTTTCCTCGAAGCCCAACTCGAGCAGGTTGACCACTGGATCGCCACCGAACTCGAACGCTATCCCGTCATCGCTCAGCTAGCTACTATCCCCGGCGTCGGCCCTGTCTTCTCCAGTGGACTCGGCGCCGAGATCGGCGGTGTCCAACGTTTCCTCCAGGGTCACAAGTGGGACAAGAAGCGCAAGCGCTATCGCCCGCGCAACCTCCGTGACGCTGAAGACGCCGTTGCCAAGATCGCCGGCCTGTGGTGGCCCCGCGCCGACTCGGGCGACTTTGAGGCTCAAGACCGCCACATGGCCAAGTCCGGCAATCGTTACTTGCGCTACTACCTCATCCAGGCGGCCAACCTGATGCGCCTGAACATCCCTGAATACGCCGCGTTCTATGCGCGCAAGTACAAGGAAGCTTCCAAACACCATCACAAGCGGGCTCTGGTCATGACTGCCCGCAAGAGCGTAGGCCTCGTCGTCGGGCTGCTACACCGCGACGAACCCTATCGCTCCAAGGAGGCGCGTCGAACCTAACCCTTCAACCGGCCTATGTTTTCTCCAGGATAGACCAGGTCACCTGGAGTGGGCTGCAACGCTTCTCGGCCGCTATAGGTTCCTACAGCCCCCATTCTCCGAAAAATCGACATGGGCAGGCCTGGCTAGATGCGTCTCTGTTTCGGTTGCTAAGGTTCGTTTTCCACCCTAAATCCGGGTTTGACTTTTACCGCACTCTTTCCCAAACGCTAAGGGTATGGCCGCCTATTAGGGTATCACATAGGATACAACACCCTACCCAAAGATGGGATGCGCCTGGAGGGCACGAAGAGCGCACGGTATGCGCACGATCAGAGGAACCTGCGAGGGCAATAGAGGCGGCAAAGGAGGCCGCCGTGGCGGGCAGGACACCAGGCCAAGCCGCGAGGCAACGGACATGGCGCGCCGCAGCGAGGGCGCCAGTGCCCGCCCCGCGATTCGGACTTACGTGGCCTTGGCGATCGTGCCGCAGTAGAGACACTCGGCCGTGTGAGGATCGTGCCACTCGACCTCATCGGGGACGAGAGGCGCTCCACAGCCACGGCAACGAGACGGCAGGCTTCCGCACTCTGACACGGAAAACGCGGTCTGCGTCGCCCCACGTTTTCGTGCCTCTTCCAGCGACAGCCCCACCCCGTTGAGCAATCGGTCCGCCTCCTGTTGGAGCCGGTCGGCCTGGGCATCGTAGCCCTTTTCTCGCAGCGCAGACGTCATCTTGGACACAAGCGCAGGCACGCGCTCGGCGTGATCGTTGGCCACAAACAGGCGCAGCGCCTGCTCAGCCTGTCCCAGCGCGGGCTCGATGTCCCCAGCAGCGAAATAGCCCCGCGATGCCCGAAGTTTCAAATTGGCAGCACGGATGGGCATGCCGAAGCGATCAGCCTCGCCAGACAATCGCTCGAAGATCCTGGCCGCCTCGGCGAACCGGCCATCTTCCATGGCACGATTGGCACGGGCCAATGCCTGTCGCGCCCTGGGCGGCAGAGGACGGCGCGGAGGCCGCGCGAGAGGCGGACGACGGCGGCCCCCCAACGCGGGCCTGCGGAAGGGGCGTCTACGCAACATGGGCAACCTCCTCAACTGCGATGTCACATCTCCGTGCGAATCGAGCTGGCGACAAAGCGATCAACCGAGAGGCAACAGCGCGTTGATAACAATCGCCACCACGCCCGCCACGACGGTGCGCAGCCCATAGCCGACGAGCCTGCGCCCAGATATGTGGCCCAAGAACATACCCAGCCCGAACAGGCATACCAGGCCGGTGACAAGACACAGCACATAGCTGATCAGTATGTCGCCGATCCACGGCGCTAGAAACATAGGGATGAGCACGATCAGAGAGGAAATCAAAGGCGATAGGCCATCCACCAGGGAGACGACGACGACCGCCACGCGAGAGGCACGCCCGATTTTCGTCTCACCCAGATCGGTCAGCGATATTCTCTCAAGTTCGGCCAACTCCCGTCCGCGCTCGGCAGACTCAGCCAGGTAGGCGCCCCACAACCCCGAGACCCCGATGGAGATGGACGTAGCAATGCCAATCTGGATCACGGTGCTGGCGCTGCGGACCTGACCGAGATAGTTGCCCATCAGAACGCCGATCATCGTCAACACGCCGTCGAAGGCGTTGTTCGCCAGCGCGCGGCGAGCGATCTTCAGGAAACCGGCGATACGTTCGTATTCGCGCACCCTATCGATGCGCTGGGCAAGCGGCCCACGCGGTTTGTCCAGGTCTGCCACGGCTAGTCTTGCGGCGTGATGACGTCCTCAATGAGGACCTTGCCGGCTGCGACCTCGTCAATGGAGTGAATCGCCCCCCCGTTCTGTTCGATGACGCGGGCAATCTCCTCATAGCGCAGGTCGTGCCCCTCGATGGTGATCTTGGCGTTCTCCACGCGGCGGTCAATCTCGTAGATCGAGATGTTCGCCCCGTCCACTCCCTCCAAGTCCGCCAGAAACTGTACCAGTTGAACGATACTCGGTTCCAGAGGCTTCAACACGTCCAGCACCAAACGTCTCAGGTTCCCCATAGCAGTGTATTCACTCCTTCTGTGAAATGAGTGCCCGCGCGAAGATCAGATAGCCCGTGTGAGCCACCATGCGATCCATAGGCCGCAGACGCGCCGACACCGCTTTGTACTGCCGAAGCAGCAGTTCCTCTACCTCGATCAGGCCGAAGTCCGCCTCCTCCAACGCGTCGAGCACGTGGCTGACCTGATTTGTCGTGGGCAAGATACAGCCAAAAGAGCCGCCGTTCACGAGAGCCTCGTGGGCCTGCGGCAGGTAGTCCCAAGGATTGGGCACATCCAGGTACAGGGCATCGACATCGCGTTCATCGAAGCCATCAGCGATGTCGCGCAGTTTGAACTCCACAAACTCCGATAGGCCAAGCTGCTCCAGGTTCTCACGAGCCAGTTGCTGCATCTCAGGCCGGACTTCATAGGAGTAAACGTGCCCCGTTGGGCTAACTGCCTGGGCGAAGACAAGCGTAATGCCACCGCTGCCGGTGCCGGCTTCGACTATGCGACAGCCAGGACCGATGCCCATCTTCATCAAGATATAGCCTGCGTCCTTGGGATATACAATCTGGGAGATGCGCTTGAGGTGGCGCACGAGGTCATCTGTGGAGGGTCGCAACAACAGAATTGGATACCCCAGATGGGTGGACAATCGCGTCCCCCAAGGGACTCCAATGAGCGAATCGTGGGCAACCACACCACGGTGGGTATGCAGTTGTGCACCTGACTCTAGCCGGAGGATAAACACCTTGCGATCACGGCCCACCAGCAAGGCCAGGTCATCAGGTTGTGCAGTTTGCACGGTTTTCTCAGCGATCCGATTATCTGTGGAGGCCCAAAGCCCCTGCCGCACTATTATAGCGTACTCTCACCACAGTGCAACCTGATGTACGGCTACGGGCAGAGATCAGCACAACCACGGGTCTCGCAATTTGACTTGAAGGCAGGATAGTGGTACACTTGAACCATTCACGTTGCCCACGATGTTGGTACTCTGATCCACATCATTCTGACCGCGAATAATGGGAGGTACCGAATGGCAGAAGAGAAGAAAGTAGTCGTCTGCATCGAAGACGAACCTGAGATGATTGACCTGGTCAAGCTAATCCTCGGTCGCAAGGGATTTGATCTTATCGGTGCCGTCGGCGGTCGCGAGGGTCTTGAAACTGTGCGCAAGCTCAAACCAGACCTGGTGCTGCTGGACCTGATGATGCCAGACATGGACGGCTGGGAAGTCTATCAGCAGATGAAAGCCGATGACGAATTGAAGGATGTTCCTGTCATCGTGGTTACGGCTAAAGCGCAGAGCATTGACAAGGTCCTAGGTCTCCATATCGCGAAGGTGGATGACTACGTGACCAAGCCGTTCGGCCCACAAGAACTGCTACAGAGTGTCAACAAGGTATTGGGGCTCGCTGCCTGACTCTGGGTCCACACGACATCGCTTCCATATCCCCACGGAGCCTCGTCTTCAGCGACCGAGCACATCGTCGCGCTTGTGCATGCTGACTGCGATGCGGCGGAGCGTAACCAGGTGCACATCTCACGGCTGCCCCAGTGAGCTTTCAGGGCGATGACCGCGGGGCATACCCGTAGCCATCGCCCCTTGACCTACAGGGACAATGCTCAATACAGAAAATCGGGAGACCAGCAATGGAACTTCAGGTGGTGCAGATTGAGAAGCCCGAGACGGTCAATCTGATCCTGGGCCAATCCCACTTCATCAAGACAGTAGAGGATATACACGAGACGCTGGTTAGCAGCGTACCGGGCATCAAGTTCGGTCTGGCCTTCTGCGAATCATCGGGGCCAGCATTGGTGCGCGCCGGAGGCACTGACGACGATCTGATCGACACGGCGAAGCGAAACGCCTTGGCGCTGAGCGCCGGGCACAGCTTTATCGTCTTCCTTGGTGAAGGGTTCTACCCCGTCAACGTGCTGAACGCAATCAAGATGGTACCAGAGGTATGCCGCGTGTTCTGTGCCACGGCCAACCCGGTGGAGGTCATTGTCGCTGAGACAGAGCAGGGACGCGGGATACTTGGAGTCATAGACGGCGTCAAGACGAAGGGCACAGAAACCGAGGAAGACGTCGCCCAACGCAAGCACTTCCTGCGCATGATCGGATACAAGCTGTAGGCCGGGTATACGTCTGGCGAAAGCACTGCCTCTGGATTGGCCTCACGTGATGGACACGAACGTTGCGCTGCGCTTGCTCCTGGATGCCCATCGTCTGAAGTGCACCCCACGCACCGGGTGGGTCATGCGGGGGCTGGCCGATGCCGAGAGCGTGGCCGACCACAGCTTCGGCGTCGCATTCACCGCGCTGATCCTGGCCGAGATGCTAGAGGAGCCGCTAGACAAGGCCAAGGTGTTGACCATCGCGCTTCTCCACGATTTGCCGGAGAGCGTGATCAGCGATATTCCCTCGCCTGGGGCGGCCTGGTTCCCGCCAGACGCCAAGCGACAAGCAGAGATGGAAGCCCTGAGCGCACTGCTGCGCCGGTTGCCATGTGCCGAGCAGTGGCACGCGTGGTGGCAGGAGTTCGAGGATAGGACAAGCATCGAAGGCAAACTGGTCCACGATGCCGATCGGCTTGACATGCTCGTCCAGGCTCACGTCTACGAGCAGACGACTGGCAACCGCTGGATAGAGGAATTCTGGGCCACTGCCAATGCAGACCGGTTTGAATTGGACGTCGCACAGCAGCTCTACGAGGAGCTAAGCGCTTTGCGCCAGCGATCCCGGTGAAGCATGACTGCACGATTGTGGCAGTAGTCCAACTTAGTCAAGCAGATGGAATCAACAGACACAACCGTATGGAACGCGACGCGCGGGAAACTGCTGCTGGAACGGGTAGATCGGTGTGCCAGCTTTCTCTGTCGCCTGCGCGGCCTGACATTTCGACGCACCCTGGACGATGGCGAGGGGTTATTGCTCGTAGGACGTGGGGAGAACCGCAGCAACACGGCCATCCACATGTTCTTCGTGTTCTTCCCCATTGCCGCGATATGGCTGGATCGAAACGGACGAGTCGTAGACACGCAACTTGCGCGACCCTTCCATCCGCTCTACGTCCCCTGCGCACCGGCGCAGGACGTACTGGAAGGCCCACCAACCTTGCTGGAGCAGGTGCAGCCGGGAGATCAACTGCGCTTTGGAGGACAAGCCGGTGAACCGTAAAGCCATCGTTGCACTGATCACCGTGCTGCTAGCCGGCATTCTGGCGATACCAGTGCGCGCTCAATCGGACGACCCGCCCCCGCAGGCTGCATCCGCAGAAGCAGCGATCCATATCGTGCAACGTGGCGAGACGATGTTTTCTATCGCCCAACGATATGGCATGACGGCAGACACCATCGCTCACACCAACGGCGTACCTGACCCGCGGCGGATATTCGTCGGACAGCGGCTCGTCATCCCCAACGCCAAGGTGGATGCCGAACAGGACGCCACGACGGCCCACATCGTCGAGGCGGGCGACACGCTGACCACTATCGCCACGCGCTATCACACAACGTGGCAGCACCTGGTACAGATCAACGATCTACTGTCCCCCAACGCGGTCTACGCCGGGCAGGTTGTCCAGGTTCCGACGATTGACACGCGCGCTGGCACGGAGGAGTCTGTTCATCTGCCCATGGAGGGCGGGCTGGTCTACATTGTCCGTCCCGACGACACGTTGTTTCGCATCGCGCTGCAATACGGCATCTCGCCCTGGAACCTGGCGGCGAGCAGCCACGTTGCCAATCCAGCACTCGTCTATCCCGGACAAGAGTTGACGATCCCCGGCGCCGGCCCAGGCCTGTTGCCCACTCCCTTTTCCGCTGTCGAGGTGCAGCCGCTGCCTGTGAGTCAGGGGACAACGATGATCATCGCAGTCCACACAACCGAACCCGTCACGCTGGAGGGGACATTGTTCGGACAGGCTTTGCACTTCGCGGAAGAAGGACACGTGTACTACTGTCCGGTAGGTGTGCACGTGCTGATGGAGCCAGGCCTGTATGAACTAGAGCTGACTGCAGTGGACGAACAGGGTCGGACGACGGCAATCAGCACGGGCGTGATCATAGAGGCCGGGCGCTTTGGCTACGAGCGGATTGACCTCCCTGCCAGCCGAAGCGGACTGTTGGACCCGGCCGTCTACGTTAAGGATAGAGAGCGCTTTGACACCGTGCGAAGCATCTTCACCCCAGAGAGGTTCTGGACGGTGCCTTTCCAGCGTCCCTGCAGGGGAGCCATATCGGCCTACTTCGGGTCGCACCGGTCCTACAACGGCGGACCGTATACCACCTACCACAGCGGCGTGGACTTTCGGTCACCGGGCGGGACATCGGTGCTTGCAGCGGCGGCAGGCACCGTGGTGTTGGCTGAACCGCTGTCGTTGTGGGGCAATGCCGTGGTTGTCGATCACGGCTGGGGTATCGTTACGGGATACGCGCATCTCTCGCAGATCGGCGTGCAGGTTGGTCAGCAAGTCCAGCGGGGTGAGACCGTCGGCAAGGTGGGCAACACCGGCCTGTCCACAGGCTCTCACCTGCACTGGGAGATGTGGGTAAGTGGCAACAGTGTCAACGGCCTCGAATGGCTAGATGGCCCCTATCCCTGGCCCGGGGCAGAGCAACTGGGCATCGGCGGCTAACGCCTGAGACCTGCCAGTCTTGGCATATCTCTGGCGGTCAGAGTTCCTCTGAGGGTTCCTCAAGGAGCGCCCGTGCTTCCTCGACGTACCTGTTCGGCACCAGGACGTGCACCTCGCCCAGGCCATCGAACGTGACGCCATACACCAGCCCGATGCTCTCGTACTGCAGCAGCACAGGGATACCCGCTTGCTCTAGCTTGGCCTTGACAACCTGTGCCCGCAGCAACCCCCACGTAACGTGAACGGTGCTCAGGCCAGGCGTTGCGTTGTCGCTCGCTGTTCGCATTTGATCATCCTCCTCATGCTTACATAAGTGTGCCTCAACCAGGTACATTTGTCAAACTCACGCAAGCCTGGTATAATCGCTGCGACAAGCTTGCAGGCAAAGACGGAATGTTAGGAGACGTGACATTGATCGAACGCAAGACTCAGAACCCTGCCTATTGGGGTGATGAGTTCACGGTTACCCTCGACGACACTCAATTCCTCACCACGCTGTTGCTAGACGACGAGTTGCCACGCTCGACGGAGGAACTGGGACAGGCGCTGGTCACCCATCGTTGTCGCCAAGAAGAAGCGCTGATCGAACAGGCTATGTCCAAGGGCACCCTCTACCAGCCCAAGAATAGCCACGAAATCGGCAGCCGGGTGGTCTTCCCAGCACTGAGCTATCGCATCGGTGAAGTCACCGGTGTACGTCCCGGCCAAAACCCGGAATATGGCTCGTTCCAGGTGATTCAGGTGCAGTTTGAGGAAGACGAGGTCCGAGAATTCGCATCCCAACTGACGAGCGACCACTCGCTCAACCACGAGGCACGCGTGGACGGGGACGAAGGTCAACATTCAGCCGAGGAACTGACCACGCAGTATGGGGCACAGGTTGGGAAAGCGATCGAGGAACACCTTGAGGCTGACCCCGACTTCGTGCGCCTGGCCAGCAAATGGTTCCGCCGCGATCTGTTGATCGAAGTGCACATCGGCCATCTGAATCTGGCAGAGGCCGTGCTTGACGTAGAAGGTGGCGGGCCATTGCCGACGGAGGCATTGTTGGGCGATCTGGAACTGCCCGAGGAAGTCACGCCACAGCTACGGGTTTTCTCTCTGAACCACGCGCTCCAGGAGGACGACCGATTTGATGAGGTGGGCCCTGCGGGAGAAGTGCTTTGGTTCCTCCGCCGGCTGGAACCGGAAGGCGTGCAATCCGTTCCTCCCCACATTCAGTATCAACCGATGGACTACGATCCTGCGTTGCTCACCAGTGAGATGCTGGCACTAGAGAGAACATTGGACGACGAGTGGTCCAACCTGGATAGTCCTGAAGACGTATCTGAACCCGTGACCGTTGTACTCACCCATCCCCACTGGAGGTCTGGTACGCTGCCGCTCACGAGCCATCTGTCGCAAGTGTTCCCAACCGGTCGCACGGAGCGCATTCGTTTCACCTTCGTAGATGGCAATACAGGCGAGGAGATGCCAGGATGGGTCGTGAGCGAGGGGCGCTACGTCTATGGCCTGAAGGAATGGTATGAGGAGAACGCCATCCCCGTGGGCACATACCTGGAACTGGAGCGCGGCAAGAAGCCTGGCGAGATCGTGGTACGTGCGCGCCGTCACCGCCCCAGGCGGGAGTGGATACGGGTTGCACTCGCAGTGGATGGGCGGCTTGCTTTCGAGATGCGCAAGAAACTCATCGCCTGCGAGTACGACGAATTGATGGTCGTGGGAGAGGAAAACGCCGTGGTGACGGAAATGCTGTGGACTCGCGCCCATGAGGCAGGAACGCCGCTCAACGAGCTAATTGACCAGATCTTCCCGGAATTGGCCAAGCTGAGCCCCCAAGGCACTGTCCACGCAGCCACGCTCTACAGCGCGGTCAACGTCACACAACGCACACCACCCGGGCCGCTATTGGCTGCGTTGGTCAGCAGCGGCATATACGCACCAGTAGGCGACAACTACTGGGTCTTGCAAAGCGGGCCACGGTAGAGCACAGGCGTTGTTCAGAAACATCGCCGCGCGATTGGCACGATTCTGATCTGAGAGCGCCTATCAGCGTATGAAGCTATTCTTGAACGATCCCTTGGATTCCTATGTCTCCTATGAGTAAGATTAGCGTTCCACCTTCACTTCCAGCGTTGGTCAAGCCCACGCTCGACACCCCATTCCATATTCACTACGAATGGTGGAGAAGAAAAGGGCTGGATATCAATGTAGAGCTGCGAACCCATCTTTGCCAGGAGCATCGAGAGGTTTTCCGCGAACACCTCGACACAGAGATGATTGACTGGGTAGACGAGAAAACCGGCGAGGTGACGCAGGTAAATGGCCTTCAGCACGTGCTAAAGGTCCATTGTAGCATGCAGCCAGGATACATCAATGAGCAACTGTCTTTGGTGGATGCGGTATTCCGCGTGTTCCTGGCAAACGGCAACGTGCCCCTGACTTGCAGGGAACTAAGCAGCCTCATCGGCCACCCTCCCAAAAAGATCTTGCGCACCATATCGGGACAGCGCATCTACAAGGGAATCCGACCAGCACTGAGAAGCTGACAGAGCTTGGGAGTGGGTATTGAAGCGTGATGATCGCGCCGCGGCAACTGTCGCGGCGTTGCCATCTATCTCCACCCGAGGGCCAGATGAGCCCCAGGGTTGACAGGGACATATCATTCGATTAGAATAGCATTGCTATGCCCCAGTAGCTCAATGGACAGAGCGTCGGACTTCTAATCCGAGGGTTGCAGGTTCGAGTCCTGCCTGGGGCGTCTGGTACATAGGTCCTTTGATGCCCTCCGATCCATAGTCAGAGTCCGCAATGAGCGCACCGGTCCTCGTCACTGGCGCAACTGGTTTTTTCTGGGGCACACGTTGTGCCCCAGTCTTGTTGAACGTGGACACCAACTGCGGGCGTTTGTGCGCCCGTCCAACCCCCTGACACGCACCATCGCCCGTCTGACACGCGCACGATACGAAAACTGAGGCCTGGCCCCAAACACGGACCAGACCCCATAGCAATTGCCCCCCCTCGCTCACACGAACGCAAGAGCACACCAAGCCAACTGCATGCCCACGCCTCCCGCATCAGTTGACGTGACGAGACGGCACAACGTGGTCAACGGATGCGGAGACGTACGCGTGAACCTCTATTCGATTCCGAGTCGGCGGGTGACGGGTCTACGCAGATTCGGAGGCTTCTGCAGCCCCCTCGCCACTCACAGCAGCGGCAGCGGCACCCTTCGTCTGCTCGACCGCCTCGGCCAAGCGCTTCTGGCCTTCCTCCAGAACGACCCTGCTCTGGATCTGGAGTTCCTCGGCACGGCGCTTGATATCCGCAGCCACAGCCTCGGCCTTGGCCCGCGCCTCACCCAGCGATTGCTCTGCCCGGCCCTGCAACTCAACGGTTTTCTGCCGGATTTGCTCCCGGGTTTCCTCACCCGACTGCGGAGCCATAAGGAGAGCAACCACCGCCCCTACGAGCCCGCCGACCAAGAAACCAGCGACAAAGGCGCCAACCTCACCACCGTTGCCATCGTTCATGATTCACCTCCAAGAAAGCTGATCCAGGCTTCTATGCAACCACCAGAGCACACACGCTTTCTCTGCTCTAGTGCTATAACCTACTCTACGTCCTCTCGCAATCCACTGAGTTCCTGCACGATGCGCCGCAGACCCGCCAGGTAGCCCGACCACTTCACCACCGGCGAGACGACGCTGTGACTGATGAACTGCGTCGTACCACGGACTGTCGCCACAGTATCATTGGCGGCCTCCAACATCGGCTTGATTTCGTCCCGCAGCAGTACGGTCAAGGAGTGCAATTGCAGCACCAACATGATCAGGAGTATGCCAATGAACAGCGTCTCGAACGCGACAAACACAATGGCAGCATCCCTGAGCAAGCCTACGACGACCGTCCCTGGGCTCGGAGGGGCACCCGTATAGGCAGCTTGATACGCGTCCACAGATAGGAACACCAATAGCACGATCAGACCCAGCAGCAACACGGCAGCCACGACAAGGCCAATGATGAGGAGTCGCCGTGCTCGCAGCTCTGCCGCCGATGGCTCAACGGGCACCGCTACCTCTGGCGCTGGGGGCGCGGAGGATTCTGGCCTAGGCACAAGAGGGGTCTGAGCTTCTACAGTTTGGGTTTCCACGATCTGAGCTCCTAGTCTCTGAGCTTCCACGGCTGACTCATTATAGCATAGATTTCTGAGCCCTACAAATGACCCCGCCTCCCAGTACGACTTCGCCATCGTACACGACTAGGAACTGGCCCGGCGTGACACCAGGCTGGGGCGAAGCGAAGCGAACGTGAGCCACCCGACCCTCTAGCGGCGTCACCGTGGCTTCGACGGGGCAAGCCCGATACCGAATCTGCACCACAGCACGAAACGGGACCACGGCAGCCTCTCCACTGACATAGTGCAGCCTCTCAACCAGGCACTCATCCTGGCCCAACTCATCCGCCGTCCCCACAACGAGCGCGTTCTCCGCCGGCTCAATGGCCAGCACATACAGTGGTTCCGGCGCTGCAATCCCCAGCCCTTTGCGCTGCCCAACCGTGTAGGCAGGCAACCCTCGATGCTGCCCCAGCACGTGCCCCGAGCGGTCCCGGATGGGACCAGGCTGGAACAAGTGCGGGGCCTGGGACGCCAGGAAGCGGCGGTAATCGCTACCTGCCAGGAAGCAGATGTCCTGGCTATCGGGCTGGCTTGCCACAGGAAGCCCGCGCTGGCTAGCAATGGCTCGTACTTCCGCCTTCGTCAGCCTGCCCAACGGGAAGCGGACACGAGCCAGCTGATCCTGGGAAAGGGTATGTAGAAAGTAGGACTGGTCCTTCGTTGAATCACATCCACGCAGGAGTTGATACCGTGCACCGGCCTGGCGCACGCGGGCGAAGTGTCCCGTGGCCACGAACGCTGCATCCAGATCTCGCGCGAGATCCAAGAGGGTGCCGAAGCGAACCGCACGGTTGCACAGCACACACGGGCTGGGCGTGCGCCCCACTCCGTATTCGGCAACGAAGTAATCCACAACCCGCCGCCTGAAGATCGCTCGAGCATCAACCACGTGGAAGGGAACGCCAAGCCAATCGGCAACGCGCCGGGCACGGGGCACGGCGTGAGTAAGCGCGTCGGGTGCCGCTTCGAAGCCGCCTGGCCCACGATCCGCCCACAACTGCAGCATCGCGGCCACGACCTCGTAGCCCTGCTCGATCAAGAGCGCAGCCGCGACCGCGCTGTCCACGCCACCGCTAAGAGCAACAAGTGCCCGCGTACGAACTCCTTTGGAGCGATGTCCCACGCCCGCCGGTTCAGGCGATTCGTGCTCCGGTGAACGTCGACCCGCCGGAGGGGCAGCCTGCCAACCTGCCGGGGATCTCATCCACCCGCTCGCAATCGCCTGACGGTGTCCGGCAACACCTCAACCACCCGCGCGACGTCTTCCTCGCCGTTGGCGTGGCCGAGAGTGAGACGCACGCCGCCGATACTCCACTCGGGGGAAAAGCCCATGGCCGAAAGCACAAACGCGGGTTCGGGCTCGCCCTCCGCGCAAGCCGCGCCCGAACTGACGGCGATCCCCTGCACGTCAAGATCGAGCACCAGGGCCGATCCTTCGACACCTCGAAAGGCAAAGCTTGCGTGGTGAGCCAGGCGGTGTCTGGGGTGGCCCGTCAGACGACTATCCGGGACGCGCTCTAGCACGCCCTCAATCAGCAGGTCCCGCAAACGGCGCAGACGCCTCATCTCCGCCACACGCTCATCCTCCGCCAGCCGCAACGCGGTCGCCAGCCCCACTGCCCCGGCGACGTTGACCGTGCCCGGCCGACGGCCACGCTCGTGGGCGCCGCCGGTGATAGATGGCTCAAAGGGGGTGCCTCGCCGCACGTAGAGCACACCAACCCCCTTGGGGCCATAGAACTTGTGCGCCGAAAGGGCCAGAAGATCCACATGCATATCGCCCGGCTCCAGAGGAAGCCGCCCGGCCGCCTGTATGGCGTCGGTATGAAAGGGCACTTCATGCTCACGGCAGACGCGTCCGATTCTGACCATGGACTGCACCGTGCCCACCTCGTTGTTGGCCATCACCACACTCACGAGCACAGTGTCAGGTCGGATGGCATCAGCCACGTCCCTTGGATCCACGCGCCCACATCCATCCACCGGCACCCGCGAGACCTCGAAACCAAACAAGTCGCACAATTGATCCAGAGTGTGCCCCACGGCGTAATGCTCGACGGGAGTCGCGACGATGTGGTTGCCCCGTCCACTTCGACGAGCAGCCCAGGCCACACCGCGCAACGCCAGGTTGTCGGCCTCGGTGCCCGACCCGGCGAACAGTATCTCCGCCGGGCGACAGCCCAGCACACCAGCAACCATCTGACGCGCCCGCTCCAAGGCATCCGCGGCCGCCAGGCCGAAGGCATGAGAGGATTGACTGTTGCCGAAGACCTCACTCCAATAGGGAGCCATCGCGCTGACGACTCTCGGATCCACGGGAGTGGTGGCCGAATGATCCAGATACACAAGACGGTCTGATGTTCCCATAGACAACTCGCGACGGCAATGATGCGACCGCATTCTAGCACGTGGCGATGGCAGCGTCAAATCGGACGGCGGCGTGGCTGCGCCAGTCGCGTCACCAAGCCAAGACACCGGGGTTGCATGCACAGCCCACCAGTTGACATCCACGCGAAAACCGCTACAATCTTAACGGTGTCGCCCGATCTCCCATCAGACACCGGGATTTCCGCTACTGGCTGGGAAGCGATCGGGTACAGGGAAACGATTGATCATTGACAGCGCCGTGGCAGAAGATCACGCGGTTGACATCCAGACGAAAGTTGCTACAATACTATCGTATCCCCAACTGTGAGGCGCAGCACGCGAGCGCCTCCCCAAGTCCGGTTCACATCGCATACGAAGGGAGGAGGTGAGACAAAATGGCCGAAGAAACAATTGGTGCACCAATGGGTGAAGGAGAGATCACGGATGATGATAAGCTGTGGGCGTTGTTGGGTTGGCTTTTCTGGCCTATCGCGATCATCGTGCTACTCCTGGAGGACAAGAAACAACGCCCCTTCATCAAGTACCACGCTATCCAGGCTCTCGCGGTGGGTGTCGTGGGCTACGTCATCTCTGGCGTGCTCAGCTTCATAGTCGTGGGCTGCGTTCTGTGGGTCCTCGTTCTGATCTACCAGATATACTTGGCAATCAAGGCTTACCAGGGCGAGTGGGTTACGGTCCCCGGTATCACCGACTTCTGCAAGAACCAGGGCTGGATATAGCCCTCTCTTGAAGCAAGTCTTAGGAAGGCCCTTCCCCGCCAGGGCGAGGGGCTTTTCCTTTTGCCAGCGTTGTGGTAAGATAGCCATCCAATGAGCAATGAATCAATGGACCAATGAACACGATGGTGTTAGACCCCAAACGCTGGCGAGTCGCGCCACCTGCTCCGCCCGACCATTTCGCTCGTTTCCCCCACCTGCACCCCACTATCGTGCAGCTGCTCCACAACCGTGGCATCAAAGACCCGAACGAGGTAGCCACGTTTCTCACCGGCGATGAGGGCGAGGCTAACCCGTTTTCGCTCGACGACATAGGCGCCGCCGTCACCCGTCTGAGACGGGCGCTGCGTGCGGGCGAACCCATCGCCGTATACGGCGACTTCGACGCCGATGGAGTGACCGCCACAGTGCTCCTGGTTCAGACTCTACGGGCGCTCGGCGGCGACGTACGTCCGTACATCCCACGCCGCCTGGAGGAGGGATACGGGTTGCACGAGCACGCGCTGACCAGCCTGGCGCATGACGGTGTCCGTGTCGTCATCACCGTAGATTGCGGCGTGCGCTCACTGAACGAAACCGACTTCGCCAACGAGCTAGGTCTCGACATGATTATCACAGATCATCACTCCGCTGGCGACCGGCTCCCCGAGGCAGTGGCCGTGATTGACCCCAAGCATAAGGTGAATCGCTACTCCTCCAATAGCCTGGCAGGCGTGGGCGTGGCCTACAAACTCGCCCAGGCCCTGCTCCGCACTCAGCGGAAAGTACCTGTGACTCCGAAGAGCGTGCGACTAGAGGAGGAGGATCTGCTGGACCTGGTTGCTCTCGGAACCGTAGCTGACCTCGCGCCGCTCCTGGGGGAGAATCGAACACTGGTGCGTAAAGGGCTTGCGCGCATCAATCGCATGGAACGGCCGGGCATTGAAGCGCTCTGCCGCCGGGCAAGGCTCAAAGCCGGGCAGGTGGATGCGCAGGCCATCGGCTACGTCCTAGGACCACGGCTCAACGCTGCCGGGCGGCTGGCAGACGCCAAGCTCGCCTATGGACTCCTCGAAACCCCGTATCGCGCAGAGGCTGAGCACCTGGCCGAGAAGCTGGATCAGCTCAACCGTGAGCGGCAACTGCGCACAGCCGAAGCCCTGGCCCAGGCACGGGAAATGGTACAGGCTGAACTGGACGAAGGGAAGACACAGGACCTCCTGTTCGTCGCCGGGCCAGACTTCTCACCGGGAGTGGTCGGACTGGTGGCGAACCGGCTTGTTGATGAGTTCTACCGCCCCGCCATCGTCGTCAAGGTGGATGAGGAAAAGAGCCGGGGATCAGCGCGCTCCATTCGGGAATTCAACATCACCCACGCACTGGACACCTGTGCCGATCTATTGGTCCGCTATGGCGGCCATACCCTCGCGGCTGGCTTCACCGTCCACACACACAAACTGCCTCAACTGAAGGAACGCCTCCAGGTCCTGGCAGAAGAAACGCTGGCCGGGCAGGAACTGGTGCCCGCCATTGAAACGGACGCCGAAATCCCTCTGCAGGAAATGGACAGACATCTGTGGCAGGAATTGCAGCAACTGAGACCCTTCGGTCAGGGGAATCCATATCCGCTGTTCATCAGCCGGCACGTGCGCGTCCAGCACCAAAGGCCCGTAGGCGCTGACGGACAGCACCTCAAACTGGCGCTGTCCGACGGTCACACCACCTGGGATGCCATTGCCTTCCGCCAAGGGGAGTGGGCTGGCAAGCTGGGCGACCGGATTGACATCGTCTATCACATCGAGATGAACGAGTGGAATGGCCACAGGCGGCTTCAACTGAACGTCCAGGATATCCAGCGAACGGGACTGGATGACAACGTCGCCAGGCTCTGGCCGAAGCAGGCAGAACCAGGCTCCGGGGAGGTTGACTAAGGCAATGAAGATTCTGGTCACCGGTGCAGCAGGCTTCATCGGCAGCCACGTGGCCGAGGCGCTTCTGGCACGTGGCGATGCGGTCTCTGGTCTGGACAACTTCAATGACTACTACGACCCGGCCCGCAAGCGTGCCAATGCGGCCCTGCTCACCACCAACTCAGGGTTTATCCTTCATGAAGCCGACTTGCGGGACGAGGAGACAGTGACGCGTATCTGCGCCGAAGGGAGATTCGACGGCATAGTCCACCTGGCCGCGATGGCTGGGGTGCGCTATTCCATCGAGCGCGCACCGTTATACGTGGACGTGAACGTACGCGGCACCGTGAACCTGCTGGAGGCAACACGGAAAGCAGGAACCCCCCATTTTGTCTTCGCCTCCACGTCCTCGGTCTATGGACGCACGGGTCTGCTTCCCTTTCGGGAGGACGATCCATTAGGTTGCCCCCTAGCGCCCTACCCGGCCACCAAGATCGCCGGAGAGGTGATGGGTCACGCTTACCACAATCTCTTCGGCCTCTTCTTCACCGCGGTGCGCTTCTTCTCCGTCTACGGGCCACGTGGGCGGCCCGACATGATGCCCTATCGCATCACCGACTGCATCGCACACGACCGAAAGTTCACGCTCTACGACGCCGGGGAGATGTACCGCGACTGGACGTATATCGCGGACATCGTTGCGGGTGTCATTGCAGCACTGGACAGGCCGCTGGGATACGAAGTGATCAACCTGGGACGCGGTGAACCAGTCCGCATGGCAGACTTCGTACGTATGATAGAACAATTGGTGGGAAAGCCCGCCCAAATGACCACCCCACCCGCACCGTCCAGCGAACCTCCCATCACGTATGCCGATATCACAAAAGCCCGTGACCTGCTCGACTACAGCCCCGCCACTCCAGTCCGTGAAGGACTGGGCCATCTGTGGCAATGGTACCGGGCAGAGATCCTGGAAACTCTATGACCAAACCCCAAACCTTAAACACCCTCTCTGGGCACGGGGACAGCGCCTCCACATTCTCACGACGGCACTCCGGCAGACCTGCGTGCCTCACTACGAGCACATTCCCACGACGGCACTCCGGCAGACCTGCGTGCCTCACTACGAGCACATTCTCACGACGGCACTCCGGCACACCTGCGGGCCTCACTGCGAACATCATCCGACTGTTGCTTGTCATCAGCTACTGCTCACTGGTCATTGGCCCACTGGCCTCTCGGCCCGTAGCAGCGCAAGATCCACCGCCAGATACGCGCTTCGGCGCGGTGGAGGCCTTTCGCGACCCGGTCGCAGCGGTCGAGGCTGGGGTCGCGTGGGAGCGCATTCTGTTCTACTGGTCCGAGCTACAACCGAATGGCCCCGATGAGTGGAACGGATACCACGTACCGGACGACTGGTTGACGCTGGCCGCCGCGGGAGGACGAGAGGTTGTCGGGCTCCTGAAGCACACGCCGGCCTGGGCCACCGACGGGCCACCAGGCTGCGGCGTGCCGCGCGGCCTGGAGCTGCCGCTGGACGATCCAGGCAATCTCTGGGCCGCCTTCGTCCGCCGCACAGTGGGCCACTACGCGGGCAGGATCAACCACTGGATCATCTGGAACGAGCCGGACATCGCACCCGAAACCTACGGCGCTGAGTGGTGCGGCTCTGTAGATGACTATTACCAACTGCTCAAGGTTGCCTACCTGGCCGCTCACCAGACCAACCCAGACGTGGTGATCCACCTGGCAGGCACGACGACGTGGCACGACAAGACGTACCTGCGCCGGCTGCTGACCATCGCCACACAGGACCCCACCGGTGCAGAACACGGGCACTACTTCGACGTCGTCTCGTTGCACATCTACTTCCGGCCAGAGACCGTCCCCCAGATATTTAGCGAGACTCGCGCCACACTGGCCGCCTACGGGCTACAGAAGGCCATCTGGCTCAACGAGACGAATGCCCCGCCCAATTCCGACCCAGAGTGGTATATGCCGCAGGCCAACTACGAAGTCAGCCTAGAGGAGCAGGCAGGTTTCCTGCTACAGTCTTTCGCCTTGGGTCTGAGCTCAGGAGCCAAACGGATCGCCGTCTACAAATGGCTGGACAATGACCTGCCACCTCACTTCGAGCCATTTGGCATCATCCGTCCAGACTTCAGCCACCGCCCAGCCTACGACGCGTACCGGGCGATCACGACACACTATATCGGGACGCTCTCGGCTCGTGAGGATCGCTCGCCCTTGTACACAACGGTCACGCTCGACCGAGGCACGCATACCACCCGTGTCCTATGGGCGCGCACCGAGAGCGACGTGACGGTCTCGGTGGCCGCACTCGCGCCCCAGGCCCGGCTGGTTGATCAAACGGGGGCGGAACAGATAATCGAACCGGTGAACGGGCAATACACACTCACGCTGCCGCGGGCCCGCTGTGCCGACAGCAGGGGCTGTATCATCGGCGGTCCCACCTACCTGCTCGTTGAAGACAGTGGCGCCGCGCCGCCTCCAGTGGAGACCGTCACGCCCGCAGCCCCCACGCCTGCGCCGCCTACTATCGAGCCCACACCCACCGAGGCCTGGATAGAGGGTACAGCGCCGGCACCCACGGAGGTTGTGACACCCACAATCTCGGCAGACACCCCCACTCCGGTGCCAACCGCTACATCGACGCCCACAGAGACACCAACACCAACACCCACCCCCGTGCCAACCGAGACACCCTCGCCCACACCTGTGCCCACGGCGACTCAGACGGCCACCCCGTCTCCCTCACTTACACCCACGCCCCTGCCCGCCCCACCCACAGCTACGGCCACGCCTACCCCGACTCCCAGGCCAACGACGCCGGCCCAGTCTGCCCGACCGGCCTGGCCCCTGCTGCTTGGGTTGGCGGCGGTGGTCTTGCTGGCGGCTATCGTAGGTACACTGTTCAGGTACCGGCCGTAGGGTGTCGAAATCCAAGCTATCCGCTGGATGCCAGACGCAGCCGCCGGAACAGCCAGGGTGCGCCCAGCGCACCCCAAAGCCCCACCAACGCATAGCGCAGCACACGCATCGTCGCGTAGAGTGGCTCACCTTCGGCAGGGAAGATGAGCTTCAGACCGACGTAGAGAGCGGCCAGAACGCTCACGCCGATCAAGAGACGCACAGCACGCTGCCAAAGCGGGCCACGCGCGCTGAAAGGGGTCACCCGCCTGGCCAGCACGAAGCCCACGCCCATCCCCAGCATGGCCGCCATCGAACTGGAGGTGTCCTTGGTGGGACAGAGCGCCAACAGCACCAAAGGCACAACCACAGCCAAGGCCAGTTGGGCAATCAACCCGGCATCCCTCAGCCAGGCCTCAATACGAGGCCCTAGTGCCAGGTACACCGCGAGCAGAACACCACCGAGTGTCCAGCCGGCCAGCACACTGCTAGGAAAATGCACTCCCAGGTAAACGCGGGAGAAGCCAATCAGGACAACCAACACGATCGCGACGACCCACGCCCAGGTCTTGCGAAATACGGTCGCAAGATAGCCCCAAACGACCACCGCCGACTGCGAATGACCGCTGGGCAGATCGTAGCCCTCGGCATCGCACAGCTTGACCGTGGGATCAAGCTCGAAGGGACGCGGATGGGCAAAGATCTCTTTCACCACCACGTTGACATACGTCGAAAGCAGAAAAACGACGGCCAGCCGCGCCCCGACCGCGAAATCCACACACCAGAAAAGCAGTGGGACAAGCAGGAGGAAGAACTCCTCATTCCCTAGAAAGGTGACGCCCTTGAAAACGGCATCGAGCGCCGGGCCGTGCACGAGTTGGACAGTGTGGATGAAGTCAAGACCCCATTGCCAGATTGCTTCCATGATGTCCTCCTGGTATCAGCTACGCGCGTTCTTCTACTCGGCTGAATCCTCACCCAGTAGCGACCGGATCTGGGACAGCAGCTCCACCCGCCCGTAGGGCTTGGTGAGGTAGGCGTCAGCGCCGGCATCGGCCGCCACTTGCCTGTCGATGGCTTGCGCCTTGGACGAAACGACGACCACCGGCAAGTCAGCCGTGCTGGGTTCCGCCCGCAACCGCCGGAGCACCTCGAAACCGTCCTCTCCAGGGAGCATCAGGTCCAGCAGAATCAAATCGGGTACGTCGGTCTGGGCGATTTTGAGCCCCTGAACGCCATCGGGAGCTATGACAATCCGGTATCCCTCAGATTGGAGCATCAGCTCCATAAGCCGGGCAGACGCCGGATCGTCCTCGATCATCAGGATGACTGCTTGCAAGATACACCTCCCCCGACTAACCATGTGTGTGCCTGCACGGGCTCTGACGCTTCTGTTCTGTCGCGCATCAGCTTGCCACGCACTACAGGTAGATATCCAACACATCCCGCAACATCGTTGCAGCGGAGGGAATCGGCTCCGGCTCGTCCACAATGGCAGTGATCACCCCGTAGATATCCGTGCTGAAGACGATACCCATCTGTTTGCGACCCAGGTGGCCCAGCGGATGATCAGGTGGCAGAGGCACAGGAGCTACAGAGAGTGCATAGGCACCACCGGCGTCCCGCTCCGCTCGCGCCACCAGCCGATAGCGCGCGTCCTGGGCACGCGCTGCTGCCAAATCATCCACGCTGATCGCAGTGATGCCTTTCAGGGCGACATCCTCCAACCCAGCCGGGTACGCCAGAACCGCGTTGGCCAGTATGACCAGCTTGGCCGCGGCATCCCACCCTTCCAGGTCCCAAGAGCCATCCGCTTCCAACACACCCTCGCGGCGCGCACACGCCAATGCCTCGTCCCAGGGCACACCGTCGGCCAGCATATCCATCACATATCCGGTAACCAGATTGGGCACCGCTTCCAGCCGTCGAATCACCGCGCCGCGCAGATCACGTTGTCCAAGGTAGAGGGCGGGCAGGCCACCGGCCACGGTCCCGTCGAAGCGCAATTCCACCCCTCGTGCCGCCGCCAACTCATGGAGTTCCTGATATGCGAGGACCAACGGCCCCTTGTTGGGCGTCACAACGTGCATGCCGCGATCGAGCGCAGTGCGGACACAGGTGAGTCCAGGTTCAGCCCCTTGCTTCAGATTGACAGGTGAGGCGTCCAGGAGCAAGTCGGCCTCGGCAGCAGAAACCAGATCCACCGCCGTCCATCCACAGCGCCCCGCGCCCGAATAATCTGCGATGGTTCCCCCAGCCTGCTTGAGACGGATCACTTCCTCCAGATCCAGTCCCGCCGCCGGTCCATACGCCGCTCCCCGGCTATCGGCGGCCCCCACCAGGCGCAAGTCCAGTCCATAGCGTTGGCACAAGGGGACCTGCTTCGCCTGAAGAATCTGACAGAAACGGCGGCCCAGATTGCCCAAGCCAACGAGCAGAAAACGAACAGTCTCCATAACACACTCCCGCAACAGGCTATCTGTCCAAAGTATAGCCCAGAACGGCACCAGGACAAGTACACAACATGCGCCCAAAGCCCTCCCCGTGCTTACCGAAACGCCACTGTAACGCAGTTGTAACCCAGTCGCGCGTGGGAATATCGTACACTGAGGCATCACCTAAGCAGTGATGGAGGGAGCCATGGGCAAGAAGATACTGATAGTGGACGATCACCCCCTCATCCTCGACTTGATGAAACACATCTTCGACGGGCTGTTGGCAAGCGATGTCGAGCTACTGATGGCAAGAGACGGGAAGGAAGGTCTGAGGTTGGCCCTGGAGAGCAACCCTGATCTGGCCTTCCTGGACATAACGATTCCCTATCTAGACGGGTTCGAGGTCTGCCAACGCATCAAGGCCGCGGGCGGTGAGACGTACGTCATCCTGCTTGCAGGGTTGGAGTTGCAGGAAGAGCAGAGCTTGGCGGCCGGAGCCGACGATTGGATCACCAAGCCGTTCTACCCCCGGCAGATCCTCGAGAAAGCGGCAGCAGTGCTGGGTTTGGATGTCGCCGATAGCCACTGAGTCGAGCTTCCCTCACTAACCGATACCACCAGCCACTACTTGAGTGCGGCCACCCCGGCCAGAAAAGCCCGCTTGCCGCCGTGGGAGGGGTGCCGGATATAGGGAGCCCGCCTGCCAACAGCCCCCAAGGCCCGCTCCGCAACCCGACCAACCGCATACGGCCGCGCCGACGGGAACTGGTCAAGCAGACAGCAAAGGACCTCGAAACCGTCGTACAGGTCGCGGCCCGGGGCGCGGTTAGAGAGCGGGCCTGCCTCCCCAAATGGGTGCCACGGGAAGGCGTTCCACAGCACGCAATCCCTGCGCCTCTCCAAACCCTCCCATACGATAGTCGCCGACCGTTCAGCCCACAGGCAATCGGCCACGCTGCTCCGCGCCAGGCGCGTGGCAAACTCCACAGTCCAGTCCAAGCGCTTGGGGCCGACCAGTTGCACCTCGCCGGTGAAAGGAATGCCTGAGAAACGACATCCCGCGTATCCGGCGGCCTCGCCCACGAGCACAAAACGCGCGTCGCTGAAAGCCTCCAGGTAGCAGCGCAGGTTACGGCGGCGCACCTCCGGCCCGCAAGGACAATCCAGAGTCGGATCTACATCCCGGTACTGGTTGAACACGCCAGGGACGTGGTAGGTGCGCAGCAGTTCAAACAGTCGATCGGTGTCCACGCAGTTTCCACATTGACGCCACACTGGCAATCGAGACTCGAAGCATCAACATACTCCTAGAGGAATACGGGCGGCACGCGGCTAGATCAAAGCATTCTCGTCCGCGCGGGCGAAGTACGCCCGGTAGGCAGCCGTTTCATCCAGCAGCGCCTTCAAGCGTGCGCGAATCTGGGGGCGGTCGACGCTGGGCGTCCGATCACCCGCCGCCAGGAGAACCTCATCGCCATCCTCACTCGCAGCCTGCACCGCCAGGTTCCCCTGGGCCACGAGGTAGCTCAATCCCGCCCGGACCGTCGCCCGCCGCTGTGCCGTTGCCGCCGCCAAGGCCGAGATACGGACCTTTCCCGCGTCCGTGCGCAGCGCACGCTTGATCAATCCGAGCAGGCGCTCCAGGAACGGCTTCAGGTCATCCAGGCCAGGGTCTACCCCGAATAGGTAGACCGTCTCCGGCGAAACCACGTCCAGCGCACGCCGCAGTTCGCCAGGCCCCGGGGGCGTGGTCCAGACAGCCAACGCCTCCGACGACTCCAGTTCATGCCTGTCGCGGCCTGGAACATCCGCTTTGGCCCCGGCCTCTCGCCACACCTGCATCTCCCCCTGCTGTCGCAGGCGTTCCAAGAGCTCCGTGGGATTGGGAGCGTACCGGCAGTCCACCACCTGAGCCTCAGGCTTCAGCATGTGAACCTGGACGCCTGACGGCAGAGCTTCCTCACGGGCATCCACCCACTCCACCTGCACATCCCTCTGGCCGCGATAGTCACTGGTCCGCACGACGTACGCCAGGTCAAAGCGGCCCTGGGGCAGCGACGCACCGGCATCCAGCATCGCCTGCCCCCGCCACCAGATCACCCGCTGCGCTGTCCCGGCCTCACCCTCCACAACCAACCGGAGATGCTCTCCACTGCGGCCGATGAGGCTTTGGCTCCTCAACGAAAGCCCCCGGCTCGCCAAAATCAGCGCGGGGTTGCCCGGCCCGAAAGGAGCCAGGCGCTCCAGCTGCTCCACGAAATCCAGGGACAGGTCGGCCAGGTGCACGAAGCCGTCTATTTGGATAGAGTCCAAGGGCCCAGGCAGACCATCAGCCGCATCCGATTCCGCGAGCATATCGTGTACGGTGCGGGAAAGCGCACGGCGGAACTCCGGGATGCGCTCAGCCTCGATGGCCAGTCCGGCCGCCATGGGATGACCTCCGAAATCAACCAGCAGGTCCGCGTGGGCGGCGATCGCGGCCCTGACGTCGCATCCGGGGACAGAGCGGGCTGATCCTCGGGCCAATCTATCCGGCGGGGCTGAAATAAGAATAGCCGGTCGACTGTAGCGCTCGGCCAGGCGTCCGGCTACGATACCGATGACACCCGCAGGCCAGGAGGCATGGCTCAACACCAGCGCACCGTATTCCAGCAACGACGGCTCTCGCTCGATCTGCTCCACGGCGGCGTGGGTGACTTGATCACACTGCAGCTTACGCTGGGCGTTGAGCCCCTCCAGTTGGGTGGCCTGGACGCGGGCGAAGCTCAGATCATCGGTGGTCAAGAACTCGACAGCGACGTTGGCATCGTCCAGCCGGCCGAGAGAGTTCAGACGAGGTGCAAGCATGAACCCGATGTGCTCCTCAGTGAGCCACACGGGGTTCAGTTCGGCGACCTCCATCATCGCCTGGAGACCAAGCCGCTCGGTGTGGCGCAGAGTATCCAGCCCTCGCTGGAGCAGATAGCGCACGTCTCCGGTCTGCACCGACACGTCGCCGACGATTCCCAGAGCCACCAGGTCCAGGTACTGGGTCGCCTTCTCCGGCCGGCCTGCCCGCTCGTACAGCGCCTCCACCAGCTTGTAGGCACACCCCACCCCCGGCAACTCGCGCAGTGGGTGGGATTCCGGCAGCATTTTCGGGTTCACCACCGCGTAAGCGTCGGGCAACGTCAGAGGCAGGTCGTGGTGGTCCGTGACGATGAAATCCACGCCGTGGGAGCGGGCATAGGCGCTGGGTTCGTGAGCGGTGACACCTGTGTCGCACGTCAACACGAGATCGATGCCCTCGGCGACGAGCCGCTCCAACTCAGGCACATTGACACCGTGAGATTCGCGCTCGCGGTGCGGAATATGATATCGCACGGTCCCACCCATATCTCTCAACGCGGAGACCAGAAGCGTCGTCGCCGTCTGGCCGTCCACGTCGAAGTCGCCCCACACACAGATCAGCTCGCCCTCGCGGACAGCCCGCTCCAGGCGCTCGACCGCCCTCACCAAGTTGGGGAGATCAGTCGGCGGTGCGGGCCGGTACAGATCCGGATCGAGAAACGTGCTGGCCGCCTCGACGCTGGCGAATCCCCGCCGGGCGAGCGTCTCCGCCACCAACCGATGCCCGCCCACGGCGGAACTCAACGCTTCAGACACTTCAACGGGTGCTGGTTCAATCCATTCCTTCATCCGACGTTCACCATTGGCTGTTCAATACTCAATCTCCGCAACCTGCTCCAAGTCCAGGATGCTGTCGAAATCGTCACCAACGTCTGGCTCGGCCTCCATCTTGTCGAGCGGTCCACCCTTGACCCCACGCCGACACAGAGAGCGATAGCGGCAATACGTGCAACGCCGCTCCCGGGCAGTGAGCGGGAAATCCTCATCCTTCCCCAGGTTCTCGATCTCCTCAACGAGCGAGACCAGGTGGACCTCGTCCTCCTCGTACCGATGCACGTCGTAGGAGAAGTGCGCGAGCTGATTCGGGAAATCGGCGAACCAGTATGCCATCTCTACCTGCTCGGGCTGGAACTGCGTGCCCGCGTTGAGATGAGCCCCGGCGCGGACCAGGAGATAGGGGTATACCCGGGTCTGCAGCCGCTCCGCCAACCACTTCCGCCGCGGGCGTCTGCGAGAGGTCTTCCAATCCACAATGGTACCCTGAGGCACGTCCACCTGCTCACCGGCGCGCACCGCTACCAGATCGTATTTCGCCACCAGGCGATGCCGCCCCAACGGTGCCGAGAGCGTGATCTCGGGATAGTACGTCATACTTAGATGACGCGTCATCTGGGGATGATGCGTCATCCCCGCGGCCAGAACGGGCGGCAGAGTCGTGAGGAAGTTGTGCCACCAGCGGCGGAGGTCATCTCCCTCCACGACGCCCGACAGGCGCTCCGGTGCGATACCCAGCATGTACTGGTGGACCAAGCGGTGAAACGTCATCCCCTGCCGCATGTGACGCTCGCTCTCAAGCGCGGGTTCTGACTCGGGTGCGGGCCAATCCAGGCGCAGCAGATAGCGCAACTGGAAACGCCGTGGGCAATCCACGTAGTCCTGGAGGCTGGCCTGGCTAAACTGGAATCCGCCAGACAATGCCATCACGCGCCCGTCCATGTGCTGGGCGCGGCTCCCGCGCTCCTGCATTTGCTATTCACCGTGCGTCTCCTCCCATAAGGTCTGCAGGGCGATGAAAGGGGTCGCCTGTTGCCGGTCGCCGCGCCGGCCCGTGTTCCAAGTGATGATCAGCTCTCTCTTGGCACGGGTGATACCCACGTACAGCAGGCGTAGGCGCTCAGCGACGTATTCCAGGCGCGCCTCCCGGGTCGCATCCCCTGGCTCATACTGTCTCTGGCCGCAGAGGCTCTCCAGTTGGGCCAGCGCCTCCGCCTCCAGGTTCAAGCGGTCGCGCACGAACCATTTCTCCGCGACGTAGCTGTCGTGGGGCTGGGCCGACGGGAAGCTGTAGTTGTTGACCGACATGAGGTACACCCGGTCCCACTCCAGCCCCTTGGCCTTGTGGACAGTCGTCACCACCACCTCGCCCTTGTGCTGCTCAGGGGCGAACCCGGTGTCATCGCCGCCCAACCCGAGAAAGCGGCGCTCGTTCCTCGCCACCACGGCCAATTCCTGAGTGAGCTCTGGCAACTGCCACTCAGGATGGCTGTCGCTGGCACGCTGCAGGACGAGTGCCAGCTTGTGCGCGATGGCCAGGTCTGCCGGCTCATCGAACAGATCCTGAGCCAGCGTCAGGATGAGTTGGTCTATCGGTAGCACCGTCGCCTGTTGCCAGCGGCGCACAAGCAGGCGAAACTGAAGCAAATGCTCACGCACATCCGAGAGCGCCTCGGGCAAATCCAAACCGTCCAACCAGTCTCGATCCAGGCGAGGCCACAGGAAATCCTCGACCTGTCGGCACCGCCGCAGTGCCTTGACCACAGCGTCGAGGCGCGCTTTGGCATCCGTATCCTCACGATCCTTCCGCCGCCACACCTGGTAGGTCTTCGCCAGCTTGGCTGAGGAGACAGGATCGGCCAGGTAGTTGACTACGTTTCCCAGAGCACCCGCCGCTTCTCGGGTAGATCGGGTGCTTCGCAGGAACTCCACGTGCTCCAGGCCACGTTTCTTCAGCTCACCGACCACCTCAAAGCCGCGTTGGTTGCGCGGCACCAGCACGGCCACTGTCTCTTGCTTATGTTCAGGCAGCCAATTGGCCAGCGAATCCACCACCGCCTGCAATTCTCTCGTCGGGCTGAACTTTCGAGCGATGAGGCGCACGCCGTCGGGATTGTCGGGCGGGTTCGGTTGTGGGTCACCGGGCGGCGCGGCCTGGATATGCGGCGGCGACAGTGCCTCACGAATGAGCTTCTCGCCCACTGGATGCTCGTGCTGCACCCAATCAATCAATGCATTGGCCAGATCCATGATGCTCCGCGTCGAACGGCCAGAGTTAGGCAGCTCTCGCGCCACAACGCCCTCGCGGCCCAGGAAGTCGCGCAGGAACTGGGGACTGGCCGTGGTGAAAGTCTCGTATATCGCCTGGTTGGGATCACCGACGCGCACCCAATTGCCGTCCGGTCCAACCAGCAGCCGCAGGATAGTCTCCTGCAGGCGGCTGCTGTCTTGCGCCTCGTCTTCAAGGATGAAAGGCCAGAGATGGCGCAAGCGTTGCAGCAACTCTGGGTCCAATTGCAGCGCCTGCAGCGCCAACCGGATCAAATCATCGAAGTCCACGGCACCACGGTAAGTCAGGGCGCGTTGGTAGTCCTGGTAGATGGCCCAGCCCATCTCCGCCAGAGGAAACAAAATCCCCGCTTCCTCCACCGGCTCTCCTGCAACAAGCGCGTATGCGGGCGGGATGGGCAACTGAGCGGCCCATTCGTCCAGACGCTGGCGCAGATCGGAAGGCGAAAGCCTCATGTCCTTGGCCTGCCGGATGAAACTGCCGGCCACACTGCCCACCAGGTCCGGCCAATGGGCACGGCGCACCCAGTCCTGCTTTCCCTCGTCCAGTTCGAGCGCCAGGAACGCATCGGCAGCGTGAGGATGGGCACGCAGCCAGGTCCCCACAGCATCCTGTCGAATCTGATTCGCCGCCCGTTCGTCCAAGATCTGGAACTCGTCAGAAAGGCCGACCAACGCAGGGCGCTCGCGGACGATGTCGTGCGCCAGGCCATGCAGCGTACGCACGCGATACCCCAGATGAGGCAGCAACCCGCGCCGCTGGACAAACGATGCCACCCGCGACGCGAAATTGTCCACCGCCGAGTTGACCAGCGTCACGACCAGGACCTCCTGGTCATCCTCCAGCACGTCGCTGGCGACCAGTTGGGCAGCCAGGGCCGAGAGCGTGAGGGTCTTGCCACTGCCCGGCACAGCCGAGACGCCCATCCTGGCGCCGGCGTAATCCAGCACTTCCTGCTGCTTGGGACGGGGCTCGAACGCTACCTGTGACATGCCTGTGATCCCTCTGTCACGCCGTGCCGTTAGCCGAGAGCACCTTGAGCTGCCTCAAGCCCAACCCAATGCACCCACCACCGATCAACATCAGCACCGGGCCTATCTTAAGAAGAACTGAGGAACCTCCAGAGAGGTCCGCCAGGCATCCCTCGCTACTTCCACCACAAATCACGCTCGCCTGCACCTCGAAAGGCACATCTGGAGAGACCAGTGTGCCGCAGACAGTCACCTCCTGGCCCAGGATGAACCCCCGATACTCGACGTCAGAGCCGGCGAGGAGCACGTGTGGGGCTTGTAAGGCAGCCTGGCTGCTGTCGACGGTGACTATCTGATCCTCAAGCAACACGTCAAAAGCCGGGCGGTGAGAGGAAACGCGGGTCCAGTAGTCCCGCCCGTCAAGGGCATCCCTGCGTCTTTCCAGACGGTCATAGAGAACAAACCCCTCGACCGCCACCTGGTTGCCCCAGTCAATGGAACCGACCAGGACCACGTCATTTCCGCTTCCGATCGCCTGCAATTCACCAACGGAGGCACGATCGACGCCCGCAGTGTCCACCCGCCCCACCACGGGGGCACCTCGCCACCGGCGCGCATCGCTGCCTTGCTCACAGCCCTCTGCCAGAAGGATAGCGCCCCCTACCATCATCGCCAGCCCCACGATGATCGCACCGGTGGCCTCAAATCTGCGCGTTCCTTCCGCCTGCGTCTTCACCGCAACGCCCCTCCATAACCCGAATCTGAGCAAGGCGCGTGCTAACCCAGGCGGCGCAGCACGTGCTGGATCGCCTGGAGCAGTGGCCCTTTCTGCTCGTATCCCTGCTCTCCCAACTCACTCATGCCAAGATAGATCCTGCGGCGACAGCGCCGGACCAAACCCGTCGTCAGCCGATAGAGCGTCTCTCGCCGGGTCTCTACCTCGTCCGTATCACTCCAGACTGCGTCTGCAGGCCAACGGCGGCTGAGCACATAGGGATGGGTAAGCGGCTGGTACAAGCGCTCCCACCAACCCGATCCCCCAACGTTGAGCCAGAACTGGTGGTCCACGGGCCGATTGGCCATCAGGAAGGTGTAGGCCGGGGCCAGCAGCACTGCATCGCCCGGCTCGACTTGCCAACCGGCGACGTACTGGGCGGCAATCACCCCGTCCCGCACCATCTGCAGGTACTCCCGTCCCAGAGGCGCGTCCACAGCCCCGCCATCAGTGCCTCCAGTATGGGAAGAGCGCGGAAACCGCGCCCCAACGGTGGCCCAACGGAACTTGCGCACCGATTCGATCAGGTTAGCTGCCGCCCGCCCCGCGTCGTAGTCACGGTGAAAGCCGTATCCCTGCTGAGAAAGCACCTCGCCGAAGAGCTGACTGAGGAAATGGTCGAACTCAGGAGACCGAGCAGTCACATAATCCGCGATCCAACCCCTCAGACGCTCGTAGCGCTCACCGAGCACGAACGTGAGGCGCTCCTGCATGTCGGGATTGATCCGGTCGAAGGAGCCCAGGCCAGGCCGACCCTCCTGGACACGATACGCGATATCGGCCAGGAGCTGCGCCCGCACCAGATCCATCCCGTCAATCGCCTGCATCAGTGCGTAGGCCACGTCGAAGCGGCTGGGGCAAATCCCCCACCCCGGATGGGCAATGGCCGCGAGCGTCAGTAAGCATCGGATAGGCGGTTCCTCACGGAGCGCCCGTGAGGGCCGATGAGAGCGCGTCGGCACGGAAAGCCGTTCCAGACGGTTCACCAGAGAGAAACGCAGTGCGTCCGTCAGGAAAGGGGCGAGCACGACGATTTCCCCCGCTGGGACGCCCTCTTCGTGGACCAACCGGGCGATCTCTCCCGTCACCCAATCCAGCATCTGGGGATAGTAGCGGTAGTACGCGTGGGTCAGAGCCGCCCGCACATCTCCCTCTTGATCCAAGTCCCGGTTGTCCTCCCGCGCACTTCCCTGGGTTCGAGCCGTCGCCGAAGAGCGGTTGAGGCTCCATGCCAACTCGACGGCCAGGTTGTGCAGACTGGGCGAGGTAACGAAGGACTCAGTGAAGACGAACTGCTCATCGCAAGACTCCCGCAGAGCACGTGCGCCCTGCGGATCAGCGCCGAGGAAACGCCGATAACCTGCCTGATGGTCACAGATCACCAGCGCCGAGCGGCAGCGTGGCAGCCACTCCCGCAGCACGTCGTGCGCCACCGGCGTGTCCTCCTCCACGTTGTCCACGAGTAGGTGAGTGTAGGTCGCCAACAAGTAGTCACGGCAAAGCGATGCAGCGTCACTCCGATCCACGTCGCCGCCAGGGGGCAGCGCCGCGACCTCGGACCACAGGTGCTCCACGAACACCTCGAGTTGAAGCGAGAAGTCGAGCAGGTTGTGAGCCAGGCAGTACTCACGGAAGCGAGTAGCACAGACCTGGGCCTCGTCGTAGATGTGCGCCTGGCCCCGCTCGCCACCCCAGGCCGCCTTGAGCCGCTCGCCGATTTCGGCGTATGGGAAACCGACAACGGCCGATTTGTTCAGATTGTCTATGATCTGGCTGTAGAGCCGGTTTCGGTCAATGACCACCGTCTCGAAGTAGCCCTGATCGAGGAGAGGCTGGACCAAGCGCGCCATGTAGTATTGGGCCGTCTCCAGTGTGAGAAATGTCGGCGACTGGTCAGGACGGGCAAAACCCACGTCCTCGGCGATCAACGGCCAGAAAAGGTCCACCATGCGCTGAGCCAGCCCGCCAAGCGTCGAAATCGCCACCCGACCGCCGGCGCGCACCGTAGGTCGGCTGAGCGCCTCGTAGTAGGGAGCCGCCAGCGTGCGTTGGGGCACGAGCACCAGGATCGCGCCAGCCGAGACACCGGAGTCAAGCAGGTGCAACAGCCGCTCCACGCCGGCGCTCGTCTTGCCTGCACCGGCAGGGCCCTCCAGGAAGATCTTGCGCTCGATCGGGCGCTGGACAAGCGCCAGTTGGCAATCAGAGAGGGTAAGCGTCACCTTGCGCCATCTACCTCATAAAGCCCGGGCTTTCCGCGCTCGCGAAGCCGTGTTCACCTGCCTCAGAAACAGGTAGCCGATCAGCGACACAACGATGGTCAGAGCCACGTAGAACCACGACGATCCAGGCACCCTCCTGGCCTTCCGAATCCTTGACGCCAAACTCAGACCTGGATCACGGCGGATCGTCTCTTGAATCGTCCGCTCCAGCAGTGCGACTTGCTCCATGAGAAAATCCCTGACCTCCCCAGGAGGCATAAGAGATATGGTCTGTCTCAGTCTGGCAGTTCGCTCGGTCTTGGCGACCGCCGCAGCGGATCGTTCTCTCAACAGAGACTCGTAAGCCGCGGCGGTGTCAGCAACCACATTCGAATAGTCGAGCCCTTTCACACGGTCGCGCGCGTTCCTGCACAGGCAATCGTATTCAGCGCGGGAAGCGTCGCAGATCTCCTGCACACAACGGGCGAACTGCTCCGGATCAGTGTCCTTTGAGAGCCTGCGACCGACGCCATCGTCCACCAGTTCATCTATCGTCTCGTTGGACAGGCCAACCACAGGCGTACCCGAGGCCAGTGCCTCGATCACGACCAGACTCTGCACCTCCATTTTCGACGCTGATACGAATACGTGGGTTTTCTCCAGGTATGCAGGGACGGCTGAGTGTGGGACCTGTCCGCAAAATACGACATTGTCCAGGCCATACTGCGCTGCGAGATCCTTCAACTCCCGCTCACAGGCAGGATCCAAGGCCTCGCCGACGATCTGCAGCGTGTAGTGCTCAGGAAGGTATCGCAGCGCCTCGATCAGATAGCGCTGGTTCTTTCTCCGCGTGATATGCCCGACAAACGAAAGGACTCTCTCCGGCGACGATATGTCCGCGGTCCTACACGCCCCGTATTTGCTCAAATCCCTCCCATTGTGGATGATAACCACTTCTCCATCGTATCCAAACTCTCGGATGCTATCCATACACCTGCGGTTCAGGGCGATGACCGCGTCACAGTTCTCGTAGAAGTTGCTCAGACCCTGCTTGGCCATGGATTCCGTAAGTGCACTCTTCAGTATCCTGGCCACCTCAACAGCCCCAAAATCGAGGATCTTCGAGGGCAGCACGTGAGCCGTGTACACAAAAGGTACGTCGTACATCCTGGCCCACACCTGCGCAATCAGGCCCAGGGAAGCCGGATCGTGGGCGTGGACGACGTCCGGCTTGAACTCATCCAGAAAGCTGAATATCCGATGCACGTTCCTCCCTGACAACGCGGTGAAATACACGTATCGCTCACCTGCGCTCCTGATACCAAATACCTTGAGGCCGTGCTCCGCCTCACTCAAACCCGTCGCGTCGGCCGGGCACATCAACACGGTGTCGTGGTGGGCAGCGAAATGCCGGGCCAGTTCGTGGGCCACTCTCCCCTCCCCGCCTCCGAACTCCTCTTCCTTGAACAGCGTCACAAAAACGACCTTCATCTTTCCTCCTGACGGATTGTCACAATCCGCGATATTGCCCAACAATCCCCATCCATGACACTCCTGGCTCTATGATAGCGCAACGCCAGCCTATGTCAACGCCGCTGTGCAACGATGCCACGCAGCCACCGCTCTGCATTGCCACAGCTACATCTGCACGACACCAGGTCACCGGCAGCGCAGCTGGCCGCAGCCAGCCTGGATCGCTGCACCACGGCGTTGGCGCATGGTGTGGGGAACGCCAGCACGATCCAGCACCGCCCTGAACGCATCCGTGGCCTGGGGTAGCGAGGGTTGCCCATCGTAGTCGGGTGTCGGATTCAGGCGGATCAGGTTGACGTGAACGGGAAGCCCTGCTACGCGCGCAGACAGTGCCCGGGCCTGGTCCTGCGTGTCGTTGATGCCCCGGATCAGCACCCACTCCAACATCACACGACGCTGCGTCCGGGCGACGTAGTGTTTCAGCGCACCAAACAAGTCGTCCAGCGGATAGCGCCGGTTGATGGGCACCAGCAGGTTCCGTAGCGCATCCGTCGCGGCATGGAGCGAAACCGCGAGCTTGACCCCTATGCCGCCATCCTCGTCGGCCAGGCGCTCAATGCCCGGCACGATGCCCACGGTGCTGAGTGTGACGCGTCGCGCGGGCAGGCCCAGTGCCCGGGGGTCGGTCAAACGCCGGATCGCTGCCAGGCTACGCTCGTAGTTCAGGAGTGGCTCGCCCATGCCCATCAATACGACATTCGTGAGCCCGCGGCGCTGCGTCGCCAGCTCCCGCTGTAGATGCAGCACCTGAGCGACGATCTCTGCAGTCGAGAGATCGCGGACAAAGCCCATCTGCCCGGTGGCGCAGAACGCGCACCCACAGGCACAGCCGACCTGCGTGGAAACGCATGCGCTACGCCGTTCCCGGTACCGCAGGAGCACTACTTCGACCCGCTCACCGTCCGCGAGCTGCAGCAAGTCCTTGCGTGTCTCGCCATCTGGCGCTTCGAGGCAAGCCAGCACCGAAGGCACGTGGAACGTCGTCTCCGCCGCCAGCCACTCCCGCAACGCCACCGGCAAGGTAGTCATCTGATCGAAGCCTGTTGCGCCGCGTTGGTACAACCACTCCCACACGCGCCGCGCACGCAGATGCGACGCGCCCGATCTGCCCGACTCCCACCGCACCAGCAACGCCTCCAAAGCGGGCAAATCCAGGTCATACAGACGAACCCTGTCGTCAGCCACGACGCACCGGTCGGGCCGTCGTCACAAGCAGCCCGCACATCATACAGTCGTCATCGCCTCCCATAGCACCATACCCAGGAAAACAGCCACGTGGAAGCACGTGGCTGGACCAGGCGGACGTTGCAGACACAGAGTCCGTGCTGGCAGGATGCCGGCGGTCCATGGACCGTGCGTCCGTGCGTACCCCACGCGTATTCACCCCGACGCGGAACGCAAGCCACAGCCTGCCCCCACCCAGGGAGACCGGCACACGGGAGGGTGGACGCTACCTGTTCAAGAAGCCCTTCAGCCTGCGTGAACGCCTCGGATGACGTAGTCTCCTGAGCGCTTGCGCCTCTATCTGGCGAATGCGCTCGCGGGTTACACCCAGTTTCTTGCCCACTTCCTCAAGCGTATGTGTCCTACCGTCCACCAACCCGTAGCGCAGTTCCAGAATGCGCACCTCACGCGGAGGGAGATCCTGTAGAATCTCGTGAAGCATCTCGCGCAACACCGAGGAACTGGTCTCTTCGTCCGGTGCGGGGCTGCCCGTGTCTTCGATGAAGTCCCCGAACTCGTTGTCCTCTTCGGTGTCATTCGGCATGTCCAGCGACAAAGGGCGGCGCGCCATCCCCAGCATTTCGTCCACCTTGCGAGGAGGCAGATCCAGTTCCACAGCCAACTCCTCGGAGGTGGGCTCGCGCCCCAACTCTTGGGTCAGCCGGTGGGTGGCCCGCAGCAGCCTGTTGACCTGATCCCCCATGTGGACCGGCAAGCGGATGGTACGTCCCTGATCGGCGATCGCGAGCGTGACTCCCTGACGAATCCACCACGTCGCGTAGGTTGAGAACTTGTTGCCCAGCCGGTAGTCGAACTTGTCGGCCGTTCGTATCAGCCCGATACTACCCTCCTGAATCAGATCGAGGAAAGGCACGCCACGGCCAACGTACTTCTTGGCGATGCTGATCACCAGGCGAGAGTTGGCGCAGATGAGGTGCTCGCGAGCCGCCAAGCCATCTCGAACAGTCTCCACCAGTGCTGCCCGCTCATCCGGGTCAAGGTCGCCGTTGCGCTTCAGCCTGTCCTGGGCGCCGCGCCCAGCCTCTATCCGCTTGGCAAGTGCGACCTCCTGCTCGGCAGTGAGAAGGGGGACTTTCCCGATTTCCCTCAGATAGAGACCAACCGTGTCATCCAGTGCAACCGTCTCGAAGTACGCCTGTTGAACGGAGGCTGCGGACGCACCATTGTTGTCCGCATCATCGGCTGCGGACGCACCACTGTTGTCCGCATCATCCCGGCCAGACTCCCCGGTCTTGACGTCTCGCTCTGCGGGCTCTTCAGACGCACCGACCTCGACACCCAAGCCCATCAACACAGTCAGGATTTCATCCAGCTCCGCCAGGTCGTCCTCGGCCTGAGGAAAGGCGACCAGGAGCTGATCGTAGGTGACGAAACCCTGTTCAACCGCCTGGTTCAGCAAGCATTCGACGCTCGAACGCCTGTTTTTCACGCCCGCATATATGTCATTCACAAACGCCTGCTCCATCGCTCTGCCTAACCCATTCGCTGTCCATATCGGTGCTTCAGAACCCACGTCGCTGTCCCGTCCACGGTGGCTCAGCACCGGCCTTGAACTCCTCAACACTTGGCCCGCCCAAATGACGCAGACGCCAGGTTCCGTACAGGTAGCTGACCACCAACAACGCGATAGTTGCTGGCCAACCAGTGAGAACGTTGATCAAGGCCAGGAACCCCGCAGCCTGCGTTCGAAAAAGAGAGAGCTGGACGGCCAGGCGGAGGGTGAAGAACACCGCCCAAGCAAACGTGACCTCGCTGTACGCCGGACGCACGCGCGGATGCCAGTACCAGGCCAGAGGCCACCGGCGCGCGAGGAAACTAGTCCAAGCCACCAAGGGGCGGCCCACCGCCACGCTCCCCACACACAGCACGATCGTCCCCGCCCCAGTGACGATGTTAGGCAGGAAGTATCCCTCCGCCCGTCCCAACCACCAAGCCACCAGAACCGCCAACAACACAGCACCCAGGCCACCCAGCGCGTATCTGAACGGCTGACGCCTGAGCAGTCGGAACACGGTTGTGGCACACGCCAATCCCAGCGCAGCCCACGAGGCAACCTCAAACCCCACAAAAGCGTTCAGCAGCACAAACAACACCGGCGGCAGGATCGAGTCGACAAGACTACCTCGCCCGCTGAACACCGCCCGGAACTCTTCCAGCAGCTCACGCGACTTGCCTGAATTCACAGTACTATGTCTACGAATGAGACTCCCTTGAGTTGCAGGGCTAGACCTAGAGGCGTCTATCGCCCTTGATCCGCAATCGAGGCTTATGCTTACAACACATATAGGTCGTCCTGGTGACGCTGTAGGTGCGACTCGCTACCGGCTTCAACAGCATACTGCGCTCAGCACGTCATAGACCACACGTGTTCCCAGGCGTATGTTATCCAGCGAGATGCGCTCATCAACGCCGTGCATCCGGTTAAGTTCTCCTTCATCAATCGCGATCGGGATTAGACCGTACGCAGGGACACCTCGCTGACGGAAGAAACGAGAATCCGTGCCGCCGGGCGTCTGAACGGGAACAACGACACATCCCGGCACATCGTGCCGGAGCACGTGGCCCAAATCAGAGAAGAAACCGTTCTTGAACGGGGAGACCGACGACTTCACCGGCGGGTAATCCAGTTCGATGTGTACCCGTTCGTCGTCAACAATGCCCGCCAGTTGCACCAGGAACTCGGCAGGGTCCTCGTCCGGCAGCAGGCGCACGTCCAGACCGGCGACAGCCTGCTGCGGGATGACATTCTCCTTGGTGCTAGCACTCAGTTGTGTGGCGGTCACCAGGTTGCGCACTATCGCGTTGGTCATCGGCTGCCGCGTCAGCACACGGCTGACCAATGGCCAGATGAGCGGATGGTCCGCGTGCTTGAGGAGAAAGGCTTGAGGGAAGCCGGTAACCCCGGCAAGCCGCACCAACATCTCCCGCGAGACCGACGTCAGCCGGGGCGGATACGGATGGTTGCGAACGCGCTCCAGAGCCCTGGTCAGCACGTCAACGGGATTGTTTCCTCTGGGCACCGAGGCCAATCCCGGCTCCCCGTGCGCCACCAACCGAGGCCAGAGCACTTGCTTCTCAGCCACCGCCACGTGGAACACAAGGCCTTCGCCGATCATGCCGGCTATGCCGAAGCCCCCCTCATCCCAGACGACATTGGGGTGGATTTCATCCCAGTGATGGTCCACCATCCACCCGGTACCATAGCGGCCCTCCATCTCCTCGTCAGCCACGGCCATAAAGATGATGTCACGTTTGATGGGCTGCCCACTCTGTCGCAGTAGATCAAGCGCCAGCAGGTGCATGATGCCGAAGCTTTTCATGTCCAGCGTGCCGCGGCCGTACAGGTATCCGTCAGAGACTTCACCGCCAAAGGGATGGCACGACCAGGTACTGGAGTCGGCCGGGACGACGTCCATATGGTGTAACAGCAAGATCGGGCCACGCTCGCCGCTCCCCTGCACCCGAGCGACAACATTGGCACGCCCCGGCGCAGACTCGTACAACCTGGGCTCCAGCCCGCGCTCCCGCAGCACCTCGGACAAGAACTCCGCAGCCTGCCGCTCGTTGCCGGGCGGATTGCTCGTGTCAATCTGAATGTAGCGGCTCAAAAGCTGCGCAGCGGCTTCACCAGTTGCCTGCCAATCGCTCATCGCTGCCCCTACACGCCCTCGCTACTCGTCCGAAGCTGCCCCTGTACGCGCCGGGTCTTCCCCCTCAAGTGGAAGACGACGTAGACCAGCGGCAGCGTGAGCAGGTTCAAGATCGCCAGGATGGCGAACATCCAGCGGAAGCCGAACGCATCCGTCAACCCGCCCGACAAGGGCTCTCCGAGGCCAATGCCGATATTGCCCACTGCCATGATGAAGGCAAACATGAAAGCTGCAATGCGCGGATCCGAGAACTCCATGCCCATGGCCATATAGACCGTCTCGTAGTAGCCAAAGGCCACGCCAAAGAAGAACATCACCACCCAACCCACGCCGGCCGAAGGAAGCAGCGCCAGTCCGGAAACCGTGGCCGACGTGAGCAAGAGCGCCCCGAGAAGGCTGGCACGGCGACCAACACGACGGGTCAGTGGCCCGCCGACCAGACCTCCGGCCACCATCCCGATGCCAAAGACAGACGCGTAGAGCCCCACGCGCCCCAGCGGCACGCCGAACACCTCGTTGAGGAAGGCACCGCTCATCCCGTTGGCACTCCACAGCGTCAGTGGGTAGACCAGCCCCAACACCAGGAAGAGCACGAATGCCCAATCAAGCATAGAGCGAAACGCAGACGCCGAGAACGCCTGCTCCGGCGGGCGCACCTTGGACTCGCGCGCGACCAGAACCAGCGGAACGGTCAACAGGCCCAGAACACCGATGCCGACGAACACCGCCGGCCAAAAGCCGCGCTCCGAGAGCCAACCGATGACAACCGGGCTGACGACCATGCTCAGTGCCCGCCCACCAACCATGACACCCTGCACCGTCGCCCGTTCATCCTCCGGCGTGACGTCAATCGAAAAACCATCTGCACAGGTATCATAGGTAGACATTCCCAGCGCCGCAGCCACGCATACGAGCACGAACAGCGGGAATTGCGTCGCCGGTCCGATCAAAGGAAACAGCAAGAACGCCAGCGACTGCAACACCAAGCCGATGACCATGTAGGGCTTGCGATAGCCAAGGCCGGCCAGGCAGACCCGATCGCTAAGCAGGCCAATAAAGATTTTGAGCACGAATGGAGCCAGCGTGATGCCACCCACAATCCCGATCCGGGTGAAGGAAAGGTCAAACGTGCGCAGGTAGATCTTGTTGAAAGTGGCGAAATAGGTCAAGACGGCCCCCTGGACGAAATAGACGACTCCAAAGAGGGCCAGATAGCGAGAACGGCCAGTGGATTCCATCGGTGATCTCCTAGCGAGGATATGATGGTGACTAGAGCACGTGCCGCGCGATGCGCTATTGTACGCTCAATCGAAGGGAATGTCAAGCGCTGAAGGGCTGAAATCCCGTGAAACCCATTTGACATGAAGCTGTAACGTACGGAGCGCGAGAATGCCGTATACTTGACGCAATTCCGAAGTGTGGGAGAATTCGCAGCCTGGGTTGCCAGCCCTACTCTCACCACATAGGATCTGTAGGGCGACTGGCGCCCCGCCATTCCGACAGAGGAAAAACTGGATACATGCTCACAGCCATCGCAGATGACATCACGGGGACGGCGACCAAACCGTACCACCGGGCCGTTCAAGGGAAGCGATGTTCTTTTGCACAGAGAAGACTGAATGAGGCGTTCGAGGCAGCCAAGCGCGTTTTCTTCGACAACTCCTCGCGCATCGTCCTGTTTAGCGACTGCCACAGAGGGAACAACGGCAGAACAGACGAATTCGCCCGAAACGCGGGCCTGTTCGTACACGCGCTGACGCACTATTACCGCCAAGGGTTCACCTACATTGAGGTCGGGGACGGAGACGACCTGTGGAAGAACCGGCGGTTCAGCGATATCCGACGCGCCCACGGGCGCGTCTTTGACCTGCTACACCGATTCCACGAACAGAGCCGGCTGCACCTCATCGTAGGCAACCACGACATACAGGGCAAGCGCGGACTGCCGGTGGCGAAAGACGGGATCGTGGTACATGAGGGGCTGATCCTCCACCACGGCCCAACCGGGCAACGCATCTTCGTCGTCCACGGGCACCAGGCCGACTTCAAGAGCGAGCACCTCCAGGCCGCAAGCCGCCTCGCCGTACGGTACATCTGGAAGCTGCTGCAAACCCTCGGATTCAGAAACCACACTGGCCGTGAGGGCGTCACTCAAAGAACGAAGAAGATCGACCGGCGGCTCGCTGAATGGGCGGAGTCCCACCGACACGTGGTCATCTGCGGCCACACCCACCGCCCGATTGTCCCGGCGCAAGGGGCGACTCCCTATTTCAACACGGGCAGTTGCGTGATACCCGGCAGCATCACGGGCCTGGAGATCCAGAACGGGGCAATCTTGCCGATCAGGTGGCACACCAGGGACACCGGTGGCGCACACCGCGTCGAGCGCGAGCTGACAGGGTCTCCCAGCAAACTGCGCCTATACGCCTGACAGTCATCAGATCAGGAAGGTCGTGGCAGCGCCGGCCAGGGCCACCGCCGTCCCTGCAACGGCGCGGGGACTGACCGGCTCACGGAAAACCCAGTGTTCCATTGGTATCAGGATGACCGGGCTGAGGGCCATCAGGGTCGAAGCGATGCCTACCGGGGCGCGTTGGAGCGCCACCATAGACAACCAGACGCCCAAGAAAGGCCCGACCAGCGAGCCGCCGAGGAGCAGAACGCCCGTCGTCTTATGCTTCAGCGCACGGCAGGTCGCCCCGAGTTGGCCCTGAACCAGGGTCAGCAGCCAGATCACGGCCGTGGCGACGAGCATCCTGATCAGAGTAGCTGAGAGGGAAGGGAATCCCCCAACAAGGCCTTGCCTGGCCGTCACCAACCCCAACGCCTGGCCCAGCGCGCCCCCCAAGCCCAGGAGCACGCCCAGGCCATAGCGGCGCTTGTCCTCACGCGCTACCCCACTGACCTGCCCAGACCGCTTCTCCGACACGACCCAGGCGACGCCGCCGACGGTCAGCAGCACGGCCCCGATCTCGGGCAGGCTCAAGGCCTCGCCCAGCCACGTCCACGCCGCCAGTGTACTGATGACGGGCACCAACGTCATCAGCAGCATGGCCCGGCGCGCGCCGATGAATATCAACGCCTGGAAAAGGCAACCGTCTCCCAGCACCAGACCGATCGTCCCCGACAGCCCCAACCACCCCCAGCGAAAGGGCGCGGTATGGACAGGCAACAGCTCCCCATACAGCAGAAGATGGGCCACCGACAGGAACAACACCGCCAGAGCCAACCGCACCCGGTTGACTACGCGGGACCCGACGCGACGGCCCGCCAGCGTGAACAGAATCGAATTGAGTGACCAGCAGAAGGAAGTTGCCAGTGCGGCGAGTTCGCCCATGGATGCCCCTCAGTCAAAGCGTAGGGATTTGCCCACACGGCCACGCGCTACAGCCCGGCGATGTAGGGCCACGCCAGGGAGGCAAGTGTAACCCAAGATCGGGCGAAGTCAAGGCGCGCCGGCCACCACTCTGGGAGGCTGCCAGGTCGGTGGACAGGAAGACAGAGGGGGCGTGCGAACCTCACTCCGTACGGGGGTTCTACGGATCCTTCGCAGCCTGCGCCGGACCGGGGATTGGCTGCAGCGCCGACTCCACCTCGTGCAGCAGGTCCTCGACGGAGAAGGGCTTGGGCAGGAAGCTCGTCGCGCCCAGCGCAACCAGGCGCTTGCGCTCCCGCTCCGCGTCAGTTGCGTGAGCCGAAATCGCGATGATGGGGATGATCTGCGTCACGGCGTCCCGCTTGAGGTGGGTCAGGGCCTCGTAGCCATCCATCCCCGGCAGACGCAAGTCCAGGATGATCACGTCGGGCCGATAGCGGCGGGCCATGGCCAGAGCCTCGTAGCCGTTGGTGGCTACTAGAGGTGTGAAGCCAATCTGACGCACTGCGACAGACACCAGATCGCTCGCGTCTGGGTCGTCCTCGACCACGAGCACACGGCCCTGCCAGGTCAGCGCCTTCTCGGCACTGCGGAACAGGTCATCGCTGTCCACAGGCTTGGTTAGGCAATCCGCGGCCCCCATCCTGCGCGCGGTGCCGTCGTCCTGCTTGATGGTCATCACGATGACGGGTATATCAGATGTGGCAGCGTTCTCCTTCAGTGCACGGAGAACGTCCATCCCATCTATGTCAGGGAGGATCAAGTCCAGTGTGATCAAGTCAGGCCGCATCTGCTCGGCCCAGGCTACGACGGAACGTCCATTGCCCAGGGAGAAGACGCGGTACCCCTTGGTCTCCAATTGCATCTTGATCAGGTTAGCTGCGCTCGGATCATCATCCACGACCAGGATCTTGCGCGCGCGAGCCTGCAACCGGGGCAGCACCCGGCAAACCGGCGCTTCCTCCTCTTCCTCCAGGTGAACGGGCACAGGGAGTATGAATGTGAACGTGCTTCCCTTTCCCAGTTCGCTCTCGACCCACACCCGTCCCCCATGCATTTCCACGAACATCTTGACGATAGACAGCCCCAGCCCGCTGCCACCCGTTTCCCGCACTATGGGGTGATCCGCCCGGTAGAATCGCTCGAACAGCCGCCCCAGGTCCTCCGGGGCGATGCCGATACCGGTGTCCTGCACATCCACGCGCACTGCACCCTCGACCGGATACGCCCGCACCTCGATCAGTCCGCCCTCGGGCGTATAGCGAATCGCGTTGCCGACCAGGTTCGTAACCACCTGATTGAGCCGGTTCTGGTCGCCCATCACGTCGGGCAGACCGCCCACCACCTCATAGGTAAGCGTCTGCTCCTTCTGCGCGGCCTGGCAGGCTAGTACATTGACCACATCTGCGATCACGTCGCCAATCTGCATCGCCCGAGGCTCAAAGCGCACACGCCCGGTCTCAACCCGTGAGATATCCAACAGATCGTTGATCAACGCCGTCAGTCGCTCCGCGTTGTTCTTGATGATCCCCAGGAAACGCTTCTGATTGCCGTTGATGGGACCGACGGCCCCGCCATGGATCAGGTCGGTATACCCCTTGATGGCCGTCATGGGCGTGCGTAGCTCGTGCGAAACGTTGGAGACGAACTCGCTCTTCGCCCGGTCTGCCTCCACTTCCTTGGTGATGTCGCGCAGAACGGTCACCACCCCCAGGAAGTCGCCACGCTGGGTCAGAACCGGCGACAGTTGAGCCTGGACGACACGGTTCTCGATCTCGAGAATCATCTGAAAGACCTTGCGCAACTCCAAGGCAGAGGTGTCCAGGAGCGCCTCCATTGCAGTGAGCGCCCCTTCCCTGCCCTGGCTGTCGAAGACAGAAAACAGAGCGTGATAATCCCGTCCGACCAGGCGGTCTCCAGGCATCTCCAGAATATGCTCCGCTGCCGGGTTGACCAGGATCGTCCGGCCACGAGCCTCGTTCACGACGACGCCATCCGCGATAGACGTGAGAATCGCCTGGCTCTTGGTGCTCTCCTCCTGCTGATGGCGCAGCATCTGGCCAAGCTCCTGGGCCTGCTCGGTGATGAGATGATAGACCTCGGCGTTTCCAATCGCCGTAGCAATCTGGCTCACCACGGCGCGAAAGGAACGGACACGTGCAGCCTCAAAGGCTCCTGAACGCCGGCTGGCCACAGCCAGGAGCCCCAGAAACATACCGTTGGCCACCAGCGGAGCAACCATCAGCGCACGTGTATCCGGAGCGGTCAGCGCCTCCACCCACGGTTCCGCCGTCTCTTCCCGCACATCGCTCAAAACCAGTGGCCCATCCACCTGTCCAAGTTGCCATGCGGTCGGAACGAGCGAAAGGGATATGGCCTCACCATCCCAGTTGATGCGCGTATCTGGGACGACCTCACCTGCCTCACCGTCCAACAGGAAGACCGCCCCCATGTCCGCAGCCATGGCCGTCGTCACTCCGGCGAGGGTCCTGTGGAGCACTCGCTCTGTATCCAGGCTCGCGGTCAGCTCCTGGGCGATCTCGTAAAGGGTCTCCAACTGAGCCTTCTCAGCCGCGAGCAGTTCCGCAGCGTCCGCCAGGTACCGGGCCAGCGCCGCGTTCAGGGCGCTGAGAGCGCTCGAAGAGCCATCCACAGCGCCTGCTGGAACCGCCTGCTCGGACAACAGGTCGCGCACAGCCTGGGAGAGACCCTCGGCGATGGAAAGCAACTCGGAAGGCGCGGCCCCGCGCTCCTTTGCCTCTCGACCAGCCCACTGCTGGACATCCCTGCCCACTGCCTGGGCATCGTCCGACAGCGCGGCTTCGATCAGGGGACGCCAGCATGACATGCACTCCTCGGGAGACAGCGCACCATAGCTTGGCAGCGCCGGAACAAGCGCCGACCACCGCGCCTCAACCTGAGCCTCATTTTCACGCAACCACAGACCAAATGAGTTGGAATTCACACCCAAAATCCTCCCTTGCGCGCCAGGCGGCAAGCACGTACATTATAAGCCTGCCGCAGAGGGGACGGGTTACAGCTTCGTTACGGTTAAGTGACGGGTGGAAGCTAGAGGTTGGAGGTTAGAGGCTGGACGCCCGCGCGTTCGTCCGCGGACCCAGGTGGCTTACTGCTCGCTGCTTCCCACTGGGTTATCCTCATCGGATAGGTTGGCGTTCCCTTTTCTGGGACGCCGCAGGAGATGCTTGTACCGTTGGCGCAACTGCTGGGGCGTCAGGCGCTTGCCACTCTCGAAGTAAGCCGCAGCAACCCGGCCCATGGCCCACGTACCTAACCCGGTGAAAACCGCGCCCGCCAACCACCCCAGCACCGGCACGAGCTTCCCCACCTGAGCAGCCAGATAGCGCAGCGCGACGCTGCCCGCCATCGTGGTCAGCAATTCGCGCGCGTGCCGCACGCTCAGCGACTCCCCGTAGATAGCAGCGATGCGCAGCACCATGCGCACCTGCGAGGCAAGCAACAACGGGATGTCGAGGCCAGGGATAGGTTCGGCGGCGATAACGGCGTTGAGCAGCGATGCGCTGAGGATCAAGCGGCGATTGATTTGGCGACGGTAGGGAGGCAAAGCACGGCCCAGCGCGACCGTCATCCAGGGATGCGACTCGACAATGGCCGGCAGGAGCCGCTCGCCGACGCCGGCCCCGGTCTTCGCCGAGATCGGGATCACCGTCGCCTCCAGCTTGCGCTCGACGTCATCCAGCGCGTCTTTGAGGTCGCGCTTGATCAGATCCGTCTTGTTGAGAGCGACGATCAGCGGCACCTGCGCTGCCTGCAGTGCCTCATAGAGCTCGTAATCCGATTGTCGCAGGCCCGCCGAGGCATCCAGCACCAAGACGGCCACGTCCGCACGTTCAGCAGCAGCGCGGGCAATCGCCGCCCGGTCCACGCCACCCACCTCGCCAAATCCAGGCGTGTCCACCAACGTGAAGGGGCCGACAGTCTCGGTAACCAGGCCCTTGGTCGTGCCGGGCACCGCCTTGACAGCCGAGACCTTGCGCCCCTTGATACGGTTGAAGAGAGTGGACTTGCCCGAGTTGACCGGCCCGACGATGGCCAGGCGCGCGTGAGCCTCGTGCTCCACCTGCAGCGAGAGCTTGTCCCACTCCAGCGCCTGGAACAAACTCCGCAGGTCGCCCAACCGGGTCGGCAAGGAGATCAGCGACGGTGACTTGGTGCCCATTCGGGTACGAAGTGTATCACAGAAGCGCCGGCCAGGCAAACCTTGTAAGGGCGCGATGACCACGCCCCTACCCCAAGCAGACAGCCGTCTGCTTCTCTCTTAGACAGTCAGAGCGCCCTCCGCCGTCTGCCCTCGGAACTGGCTCATGTACAGATTGTGGTAGAAGCCGCCCTGAGCCAACAACTGCTCGTGCGTACCTCGCTCGATGATCTCGCCATCGTTGATCACGAGGATCTTGTCGGCGCCGCGGATCGTGCTCAGGCGGTGGGCGATCACGAAGCTGGTGCGTCCCTCCATCAGCCGCATCAACGCCTCCTGGATATGCACCTCGGTGCGGGTGTCCACGCTGCTGGTGGCCTCGTCGAGGATCAGAATCGCCGGATCGGCCAGCACCGCGCGAGCGATAGCGAGCAACTGCCGCTGCCCCTGGCTCAGATTGCTGCCACGCTCCGAGAGGCGCGTGTCGTAGCCCTGGGGCAGCCTGCGGATGAACTGGTCAGCGTTCGCCAGCTCAGCGGCCGCGATGACCTCCTCGTCGCTAGCGTCCAAGCGCCCGTAGCGGATGTTCTCTATCACCGACTCAGAGAACAGGAAGGTGTCTTGAAGAACGATGCCTAGTTGGCGACGCAGGCTCGCCTTCTGGATATCGCGGATGTCGCGCCGATCCACCCGGATAGCGCCGCGGTCAATATCGTAGAAGCGCGTGAGCAGGTTGACCATAGTGGTCTTGCCTGCACCTGTCGGCCCAACCAGTGCGACCGTCTGCCCTGGCTCAGCGGTCAAAGTCATGTCCTTGATCACTGGCACCCCCAGCTCATAGCTGAAATCCACGCCGTCGAAGAACACCTCACCAACAACGTCATCCAACACGACCGCTTCGGGCACATCGGTGAGGTCCGGCTGCTCATCCATGATCTCGAACACCCGCTCCGCCCCGGCCAGCGCAGACTGGAGCTGGTTGTAGAGGTTGCCGATCTGGCGCAGGGGCGCAGCGAAACGGCGAGAGTAGGTGTAGAAAGTGGCGATGGTGCCGACGGTGGCCCAACCCCGGAGCGTCATCCAGCCACCCAGGCCGGCCAGGATCGCGATATTGGCATTGCTCAAGATACCCATGAGTGGCGGAACTAACATGGCATACGTGTTTGCCTGGATTCCGACCCGGCGCACTTCATCATTGGCCGCATCGAAGCTCGCCAACGTGCTGGCCTCCTGCCCAAAGGCGACGATTACACGCTGGCCGCTAAACATCTCCTCCAGATTGCCATTGAGCTGGCCAATGCGCATCTGGTACTCGCGGAAGCCACGCCGGGTGCGCTTGCCCACGAAACCCACCAACCACACCATGACCGGAAAGACAATCATCGAACCCAGTGCCAACCAGAAGTTGATGGCAAACATCATGACCAGGATTCCCACAAGCGACAACAAGCCGGCAAACAACTCCGTCACGTTCTGAGACAGCACACGACTGACCGCATCCAGGTCGTTGGTGAGGCGACTCATCAACTCACCGTGCGGGTGCCGGTCGAAGAAGGCCAAGGAAAGGGTCTGCAAGTGCCCAAAGAGATCGCGCCGCAGGCGACGCATTACGTCCTGCGATACCCGTGCCATGATCACTCCCTGACCGATCTTGGCGAGCCAGGCGCCTACGTACGCACCCAGCATCATCACGGCCACACGCCCCAAACCGGCCAAATCGCGGACAGCGATGAAGCGATCAATAGCGATGCCCATGAGATACGGGGCGGACAACTCCAACAGCGTACTCCCGATCACCAGGACAAACACGGCCAGCAAGGCCCATCGGTAGGGCCGCAAGTGAGCCAACAGCCGGCGAAGCGTGCCGCGCGCGTCACGTGCCTTCTCGATTCTCCCTCTCCCGAACCTCCCACCGGGTCCAGGCATACCTGTAGCCTGACGTTTAGCCATGGTCAACCATCCGTTTCCGCTGTGTCACAGTGTGTCAAGGCGAGTGGCTGGGGGCGGGCAGGATGCCCGCGGTCCATACCGGCACTCACCGGTCTTCCGTCTCCCAGTTGCGACTCGTAGATCTCCCGGTAGATCGGGCTGCTCTCCATCAGCTCGGCATGCGTGCCCTGGGCGGCGACGCGCCCCTGATCCAGCACGACGATCTTGTCGGCGCTGAGAACCGTACTGATGCGCTGGGCGACCACGAACGTGGTACATTCCGCCGCCAGATGCTCCAACGCCACCTCGATCCTGGCCTCCGTTTCCACGTCCACGGCGCTGGTGCTGTCATCCAGGATCAAGACCTTGGGCCGCACGAGCAGCGCACGGGCGATGGCGATGCGCTGCTTCTGACCACCCGACAGGTTCACGCCCCGTTGGCCAACGAGGGTATCGTAGCCATCGGGTAACTCCAAGACAAAGCCGTGGGCCTGTGCCGCCCTCGCCGCAGCGACCACTTCCTCTTCTGTCGCTTCCGGGCGACCGTAGCGGATGTTATCGCGGATGCTGCCGGCAAACAACACGGGATCCTGCAGGGCGACGCCGACGTGCGGCCGCAGCGTATCCAGCGGGATATCGCGCACGTCCACACCGTCCAGGGTCACACGGCCCTGCTCGACGTCGTAGAAGCGGGGGATCAAGTGAATGAGGCTGGACTTGCCCGAACCGGTCGCGCCCAAGATCGCCACGCGCTGGCCCGGTTCAGCCGTCAGGTTGACCCCCTCCAGCACTCGTTCACTGCAAGCGTGGTTATAGCTGAAGCCAACGTCCTCGAACGCCACGCGCCCCTCGATGCTCTGCAGCGGGCGCGCGCTCGGACGATTCTGCACGTCGGCAACGCTGTCAAGTACCTCCAGGATACGTCCAGCGGAAGCATCGGCCGCGGAAAGCGGCACGATCAAGCCTGCCATCATCATCATCGGGAAAAGAGAGAAGGTCATGTAGTTGATTGAGGCCACGATCTCGCCCACTGTGAAATCCCCCCGGATAGTGAGACCACCCCCGAACCAGAGAACCCCCACGATTGTCAGGTTGACGAAAGACAACATGGTGGGAAGCACCATAGCGACAAGCTGAGCCACCTTGATACTCTGCGCCGTCAGTTCCTCGTTGGCCTGCCGGAAGCGAGCGTTCTCGTACACGCCCCGCTCGAACGCTTTGACCACGCGAACGCCCGCCAGGTTTTCCTGCAACACCTGGTTCAAGCGATCCAGCTTTGTCTGCACCGTCAAGAACAGGGCCCGCCCTCGGGTGAGGAAGAACCAAACAATGCCGAAAATCACCGGTAACAGCGCGAGCATCAACAGCGACAATCGCGGGCTGGTCAAGATCAGCATGGTCATGCTGCCTAGCATCCAGAGCGGCGCGCGGGTCAACATGCGCAACGACATCAGTACCATCATCTGCACCATGTTGACGTCACTGGTCGCGCGCACGAGCAACTGGCCCGTCTGGACGCGGTCCAGGTTACCGAACGAGAACGTCTGCACCTGGCGAACGATGGCGCTGCGGATATCCGCCGCCACCCCCTGCGTCACCCGTACCGAAAGCAACGTGTTGCCAATGGAGAACAGGGCGCTCACCATCGCTGCACCCAGCATCAGCAGCGACGTGGTTACGACCAGAGCCAGATCCTGACGGGCAACACCTTCGTCGATGACCCGCTGGGTCAACCGTGGAATCGACAGGTCGGAGACCACCACACCCAGCAACAGCGCCATCGCCATGATGGCGCGAGCCTGATAGGGTTTCACGAAACGGATCATGCGTCGTAATGATTTCACTCTCGACTCCTGTTACTGGCTGCCTCCCCTACCAGGTTCTCTCGAATCCGGCACAGGAAATCACACAGCCTGGCACGCTCTTCTGCACTGAATCCGGCGAAGGTCTGCGCTTCAAGCTCGCCCCACACCCGCTCCACTGCCTCCCGGATATCCCGCCCGGCATCCGTGAGGTAGACGCGCGAAACGCGATGGTCTCGCGCATCGTGGCGCCGCACCACCAACCCAGCCTGCTCCATCCGTTTCAGCGCGTTGGTGACAGTGGCAGGCTGAACGTGGAGCTTGCTCGCTAGTTCCGAGTGCGTGATGCCTTCCCGCTCCCACAGGGCGCACAAGACGAACTGCTGTCCCCGGTAGAGGCCGATCTCGTCCAGCGAGGTGTGTACGCGAGCGCGGAGGTATTTGCAGGTCTGCGCCAGCATAGCAGTGGTCGTGCCCTGTACAGGTCGATGGCAATGCAAGTCCTATACCTCCATCGGATTGGTACAATCCGCGTCATCCAATACTTAGTCAGCTAATGTTTAGCGAGCCGAATCATAACTGAAATCGGGAGAATGTCAACTCACTGCCCCTTTCTCCCGGGAGAGGCGCAGCCTGTTCCTTGACAGGCCCATCCAAGTGTAGTATACTATCACTAGACTATTATAGTACTATAGTAAAGGCAGATACAGTGACAAACGCCGAATTGGCCATCCTAAGCCTGGTGGCGGAACAGCCCCGCCACGGATACGAGATCGAGCACGTGATCGAGGAACGTGGCATGCGCGATTGGACAGAGATCGGCTTCTCCTCCATCTATTACCTGCTCAAAAAGCTGGAGCGGGAGGAGTTGGTCGAGGGGCACCTGGAGGAGGCCGAGCGCGGCCCGGCACGGAAGGTCTACCGCCCCACCCCGGCCGGGAGGGAGGCGCTGCGGGCGGGCCTGCTGGACGCCCTCTCTGTACCGCGCCGCTCCTACCCGCCCCTGCAGTTGGGGCTGAGCAACCTGCCCGGCATCCCGCTGGACGAAGCACTGGAAGCGTTGAGAGCGTACCACGGCGCCCTAGGGGCGCGGCTAGAACAGGTCCAGGCGCGTTGGGAGAGCCAGAAGCCATTGCCCTACTTCGTGGACGCGCAGTTCGACCACAGCGTGACGATGATGCGCGCCGAGCAAGCCTGGGTCGAGCAGTTTATCAGACGACTCAAACAACAGGAGGATCGGACATGACGAGCACGAAGACGGATTCCAAGATGGCACTGAAACCTCTGGAAGGATTCAAATCGTTAGAAACCCACCACTGCGTCACCGGTTCGATGCGCCACGTCTACGTCTACAACGACCACCCTGTCAGCGAGGACATGCTGCTGGGGATCGGCGCGGGGGTCGGGTTCAGCTATTGGCACTTCAAGGGGCAGCCCCCTTTCATGGGCGGCCGGGGTGGATTCAAGCCGCCCATGGAGGAAGTGACCGGGCGGCGCACCGGCGTGGCGATCCAGTTGCACACCACGACCAGCGCCCGCAAGGCCAGAAAGACCCTAGTAGAGACCCTCGAAGCGGGCCAGCCCGTGATGATCCAGTGCGACATGGGGTTCCTGCCCTATTTCGACTTCGGTGGGGAGGAGTATCACTTCGGCGGGCATGCGGTGGTGATCTGCGGCCACGACCCGGACACTGACACGGTGCTGGTCGCCGACCGTGACCGGGACCTGCATCCAGTTTCGATGGAAGACCTGGAGAAAGCACGCGGCTCCACCTACAGGCCTTTTCCACCCAAGCACCTGTGGTACACCTTCGACTTCAGCCAGAAGCGGCAGCCGAGCGCCGAGGAGGTTCGCCAGGCCATCGCCGAGCAGGTAAGCCCTATGTTGGAACCACCCATCCGTAACGTGGGCGTCAAGGGCATCCGCAAGGCAGCACAGATGGTGCCCCAGTGGCCCGACAAGCTGGACGCCGACGGGCTACGCTTCGCGCTGTTCAACGCCCACATCTTCATCAGCCCGGAGGGCGGCACGGGCGGGGGCATGTTCCGCTACATGTTCAGCCGCTTCCTGCGCGAGGCGGCTGAGATCACGGGCGACTCCCACTTGGAGGAAAGCGCGGGCGAATTCAAACGCATCGGCGACGAATGGGAAAAGCTGAGCGAGTGCTTCCGCCAGTCCTCCGAAGCACCCGAGCCGGCATCCCTCGTGAACGAGTGTGCAGCCCCACTCAACCACCTGGCGGACCTTGAGGAAGCCGCGTGGGGACGGCTGCGGAAGTAGGAGCGGAAAGAGGCAAGCAGCAGGAGGCAGGCCACCGACTGTGTATAGGGACGCGGTGACCGCGCCCTTCCCCACGAGGCAGGACCCAAGAAGCAGAAAGCAGCAGGCAAACCACCGATCGTGTGTTGGGGCGCGGTTACCGCGCCCCTCTCCAATAGGAATGGGGCCAGGCAAAGGGAGTAGACCGCTTGCCCTCCGCGGCGCATGGTGGTAGACTCTGGGCAAGCCTCACCAGGCAGATTCTGGATCGGCGTGCGGCACGAAAAAGCAAGGAGGAGATGGAATTATGGCGATCATCTACGAAGAAGGCACACGGACGTTCCATCTACAGGCGGCGGACAGCAGCTACGTGTTCCAGGTGACCCCGAGCGGCTATCTCGTCCACCTGTACTGGGGCAGGAGGATCCGCCCGGCGGATGTGTCTCATTTGGCCGAAGCCAGCACCCTGCTACGTGCCTTTTCGCCGGGACCGGTGTCCAGCGATGGGAAGCCTTTCTCGTTGGACACCACGCCACAGGAATACCCCTCTTTCGGCACGTCGGACCTTCGAACCCCGGCCTTCCACGTGCAGCAGCCCAACGGGGTGACAGCCGCCGAGTTGACCTATCGCTCGCACACGCTGATGCCGGGCAAGCCGGCCCTGGACGGCCTGCCGTCCACCTACGTGGAGGACGACGCGGAGGCAGAGACAGTCACGATAGACATGGTTGACCCGCTTCTGGACCTCACGGTCCAACTGATCTACAGCGTCTACCGCGATTTCGACGCCATCACCCGATCTGTGCGCTTCGTCAACGACTCCTCAGACCCGCTCGTCCTTCATCGCGCCCTCAGCGCCAGCGTCGATTTCCCGCACGCGAGCTTCGACATGCTGCATCTGTCGGGGGCCTGGGCCCGCGAGCGCTACGTCGAAAGACGAGCGCTAGCACCGGGCTGCCAGTCCATCGAAAGCCGGCGCGGGGCCAGCAGCCACCAGCAGAACCCGTTCGTCGCCCTGCTGGAACAGGACGCGACGGAGGATCACGGCAACGTCTACGGCTTCAACCTGGTCTACAGCGCTAACTTCCTGGCCCAGGCAGAGGTGGACCAGTTCAGGACGGCGCGCGTCTCCATGGGGATCAACCCCTTCGACTTCGCGTGGCGACTAGAGCCAGGGGAGAGCTTCCAAACCCCGGAGGTGGTCATGGTCCACTCCTCTCAGGGGATCGGGGGTATGTCGCGCACGTATCACAGGCTGTATCGCACGCGGCTGTGCCGAGGCCAGTTCCGGGACCGCGTGCGCCCCATACTCATCAACAACTGGGAAGCCACGTTCTTCTACTTCAACGCCGAAGCGCTGGAGCAGATCGCTCAGACGGCCAAGGAGATGGGCATCGAGCTGTTCGTACTCGACGACGGGTGGTTCGGCAAGCGAAATGACGACACGTCGTCGCTGGGCGATTGGGTGGTGAACCGCGACAAGCTTCCCGACGGACTCGCGGGAATAGGAGAGAAACTCGACGCCATAGGGATGCAGTTCGGGCTCTGGTTCGAGCCGGAGATGGTCTCACCCGACAGCGACCTCTACCGCGCCCACCCAGATTGGTGTATCCACGTGCCCGATCGCCGTCGCACCGAGAGCCGGAATCAGTTGATCCTGGACTTCTCGCGGGAAGATGTGTGCGCCGCCGTCGTCGATATGATCTCCCGCGTCCTGGAAAGCGCGCCGATTACCTACGTCAAGTGGGACATGAACCGCCACATGACCGAAGCCGGCTCTGCGACGCTCCCCGCCGAGCGCCAGCGCGAACTCGCGCACCGCCACATCCTGGGCGTGTACCGGGTCATGGAGGAAGTCACCCGCCGGTTCCCCCACGTGCTCTTCGAGAGCTGTTCCGGCGGTGGCGGGCGCTTTGACCCCGGGATCCTGTACTACATGCCCCAGACTTGGACGAGTGACAACACCGACGCCGTTTGCCGGCTGAAGATCCAATACGGCACCAGCATCGTCTATCCCGCCAGCGCGATCGGGGCACACGTCAGCGCGGTCCCCAACCACCAGGTGGGCCGAATCACGCCCTTGACGATGCGCGGTCACGCGGCTATGTCCGGGAACTTCGGCTACGAGATGGATCTGTCGCGCCTGAGCGAGCGTGACAAGAAGCTCGTCCGCGCCCAGGTGCGCCTCTATAAGGAACTCCGGCCCCTGGTGCAACAAGGCGACATGTACCGCCTCAAGAGCCCCTTCGAGGGCAACGAAGCCGCGTGGATGTTTGTGGCGCAGGATCGCCGCGAGGCCGTGGTATTCTGGTTCAAGGTACTGGCACAGCCCAACGCGCCCTTCAGTCTGCTGAAACTGAAAGGGCTCGACCCAGAACTGGACTACGAGGTAGTTGGCAGCGAGCAGACGTATGGCGGCGACGTGCTCATGTACGCAGGGCTGCAACTGGCCCCGCGTGGAGGCGACTTCCAGAGCGCGGTATGGCGGCTCAAGGCCCGGTGAGCGAAGATCAGACGGAGTTGACCACACCCATCCGCACCCATCCCTGATCCGCAACCAGATGGGCGCCCGTCACGTAGCTTGAGGCGTCGCCAGCCAGGAACACTAACGTGTTCTTCCAATCCGCCAGGCTGGAAAAACCGGCACCATCCTCGTAGGCGCTCGGCCCGGCCATCCAACCCGAGGCCATCTCAGCACCACAGTCGGTGACAAAGCACCTGAAACAGATCGAAGGCCCGCCCATGGGCTTCCCGGACATCGCAGAAGCGCCGGTTCTTCCACAGTTCGTCGCCGTCTCCAACCTCGATATACGTGAACCCGTGGCGGTGATAGTAACCCAGCGCGCGCAGGAAGAGGTTCTCATTTATGGCGAAGGCGTCCGCCCGGCTGTTGTCCCCCCGGTGACAGTCGCTAAAAAACACAAACCGCGAGGTGTCGTCAAAGGGCACCTCTTCCGCCGCCTTGAACACCTCGGTCAGTCTCTTGGCCGCGAGCGCGTGGAAGTCAAGCTGTACAGACCTCGGGCATTGCTGCAACAGCGTCCCTGTGGTGATTCCCCTCGTTAGCGCAGTCATGTATCCGTGTTGTCTCCTTCGACTTGACTGCCTGCGCCCAGGCCGGCTACACGCAGGCCAACGCAGGCGTTACCCAACAAGAGAAGTATAAGGCCAGTATGTTAAGCCAGGACTATCCTGGCTTTAACACGTGGTTAACGTTGGGTAAAACATCGTAAACACGGTGGGACTCATGTGGGCGAAACGGCCCAGAGTTCATAAACTGCCCTGATTGCGGTATAATAGCGGACGCACCACATGATAGATTCCTTGAGGAGGCCCGAATGCGAGATCCGTTGAAGTCAAGACGATACGTCACCGTGGCGCTCTTGGTCACCGTCGTGGTGGCAGCTTGCGCACGCGAGATGGGCGGCACGCCCATGGAGACTGCACCCGACGTTGAGGCGACGTCGCAGGCCGTCGAACAATCAGGCGACGAGCAGCCACTCGCCACGTATACCCCATATCCGACGCACACCCCCTACCCCACCTACACGCCCGCACCCACCGCCACCCCCCAACCCACCCACACCCCGCTCCCTGCGGCGACTGCCACACACACGCCCGCACCGACGGTCGTTCCGACTGTCGCAGAGGCCACTCCGGCAACCGGCGCACCAACAGAGATCCTGGCTGAGGAGAAACCTAGCAGCCCGCCGGTCCAGGCTACCCCGTCGCACGCGCCCGCGGTGCAGTTGCCGGGACTGACGCGCATCCCGGACACGGATCCCGGCCCACCGTTCACCATCCTCATCGACACCATCCACATCCGGGCGGATGGCAGCTACAAGATGGCGGGAGCGGTACGCAACGACGGATCTGAAACCTACGAAAGCGTCGGTGTCCACGCCTCTTTCGTCGATAGCGAAGGATGGGGCTATGGCCCGTTCGACGTGTACTGCCCGTGCGCGTTCCTCGAGCCCGGCGCGCAATGCCCCTTCAGCATGAGCGTCTCGCCAAAGCCCTACGTGGAATACCATCTGCACCCGCTGGGACGGCCTGTCGTGAACCGCCAGCCAGCGCCTGTCGCGCTGGGCGGCATCGTCGTGGCCAACGATGGAGTGGGCAACGTGCGCATCACAGGCACCGCGCGCAACGACAATCCGTTTCCGGTCAAGGACGCCCGGATCGCGGGCGCGCTGATCGACGCCGGCGGGCGCATCGTGAGCGCGGGCGGCAGCGCCATCCTGGGGGAGATCGCCCCCGGAGCCAGCGCGCCGTTTGACGTGCGCATCGAATATGAGCCCTACGTCCGCTATCAGCTCTACGCCCAGGCCACACAGCAGTAACAGGAGGAGGAAGCAAGATGCTTCGTAGACGCGATTTCCCAATCGCGTGCGACAGGATGCAGAACGCTCCGTAGGCACGATTTCCCGAATCGCGTGCGACAGGAGACAGAACGCTCCGTAGGCGCGATTCCCCAATCGCGTGCGACAGGAGACAGAACGCTCCGTAGGCGCGATTCCCCAATCGCGTGCGGCAGGAGGCAGAATGCCTCGTAGGCGCGATTTCCCAATCGCGTGCGACAGGAGACAGAACGCTCCGTAGGCGCGATTTCCCAATCGCGTGCGACAGGAGCAAATTGTAGGGGCAGGTCTTGTACCTGCCCGGTTGATGTGAGGTAGGCGATGGCGGATTCCGTACATACACACGACAGAAGCGATCTGGGAGACGGGCTGGTGCTGCGCAGCGCCGACAACACGCAGGACATCGAGCGGGTGGCGGAGTTCAATGGCTCGATCCACGGGCAGGGTGTCACCGAGATGACACGCAACCTGTTTACCCACCACCCCAGCAAGCACGTCGAGGATCTGATCTTCGTCGAGGATAGCCAGAGCGGTGAGGTCGTATCGTCCTTGTGCCTGATCCCCTGGACGTGGCGCTACGGAGATGTGGACATCGCCGCCGGCGAGATGGGCATCGTCGGCACGCGGGAGGGCTACCGGCACCGCGGCCTGATCCGCGCCCAGGTGGCCCTGTTCAAGCGCCGGCTGGAGGAGCGCGGTTGCCTGCTGTCGCACATCCAGGGCATACCCTACTACTACCGCCAGTTCGGCTACGAGTACGCGCTGCCGCTGGAGGGCGGCGTGCAGCTCGAGCTGCGCGACGTCCCCGCCGCGCCGGACGCGGGCATCACGTTCCAACTGGCAACGCCCGACGACGTGCCCACGTTGATGCGGCTTCACGACGAAGCGGCCCAGGATCTCACCATCTGCGCCGTCCGGGACGAGCAGGTGTGGCGATACCTCCTGATCCACACCCAGGAGACAGAGATGGCGCGCGAAATCTGGCTGATCCAGCGCGCGGACGGGGAGACCGCCGGCTACCTGGGCGTCCCGGAGCACCACTTCGGGGAGGAACTGGTGGTGAACGAGGTCTCGCGCCTGGGCTTCGACGCCGCGCTGGCAGCCCTGCGCCATCTGAAGACGCTGGCGCTGAAGCGCGAGAAGCCCGGCATCCGCTTGAACCTGCCCGCCGGGTGCACGCTGATGCGCCTGGCGCGCTCGCTGGGCGCGCGCGACCTGGGCACCTACGCCTGGCAGATCCACGTCCCGGACGTCGTGGCGCTGTTGCGCACGCTAGCGCCCGTGCTGGAACGACGGATCGCCGGCTCGCCCTTCGCCGGACTGACCCGCGACGTGCGCGTGCGCCTCTACCGCGAGACCATCCGGCTGCGCTTCCAGGAAGGCCGGCTGTCCGAGGTCGCCAGTCTGGGCTTCAGCGGCGGCGAGGAGATCAGCTTCCCGCCGCTGCAGTTCATCCCCCTGGTGCTCGGCTATCGCACGTGGGAGGAACTGCACGCCACCTACCCAGACGTCAGAATCGCGCCTGCGTGGCGGCTGTTGGTGGACACGCTGTTCCCGAAGGTAGCGGCGTTCATCTATACGATCTATTGATAGCCAGACCCTAAGGGTTTGAAGACGGATGTCTGCATCCGCACCCTTAGGGTCTTTGGGTCTTTGCTCACAGAACGCTACGGAGAGACACGCATCACCAGCGGCAGGTATATGAGCGCACGTGGCACGTCCGACTCCGGCCCGGTCTTCGTGGCACTATAGCCGCACGTATCGGTGACCGTGAGCCGGACGGCGAACGTCCCCTCCGTGGTATAGACGTGGTTGGCGTGCCGGGTGAACACATGCGCGCTGCCGTCACCGAAGTCCCACTCCCAGGCCACGATCGGTGCGCCGTTGGTCGTGCTCGTGTCGGTGTAGTAAACCGTCATGCCGACGACGGGACGCGCGGTGCTCTGCTCGAACTCGGGGTCTATGATCGGCTGGATCACGGTCAAAGCCACCCCTTCGCCCGGCGGGCTCCCCAACCCCTCGCCGCTGTTCACAACGCGGTAGGCGTCGTTCACGACCTCGAGACCTGCCGTACACGGCAGCGTGCCGTTGAACCAGCCGGTAGCGGTGCCGTTGGAGCCGGCGATACTGCTGAAGGTCCAGCGCATGTCGCCGCCGGACAGCGTGCCATCGCCACCGACGTTGCTCAGGACCGCCGGGACGGTGTCCGCGAGCACGACGTCGGTACACGCCGCGGTGCCCAGGTTGGTCACCGTCAACGTGTAGGTGAGCACGGTGCCGGCCACACCGTTGCCCGCCCAGGTCTTGCCGACCGAGAAAGGCGAGACATACGCCGCGGCGCTGGCGGTGTTGTTGGCATGGTACGGTTCGGCATCGCTGATGGGGTTGCTGCTGGCGATTTCCGCGCTGTTGACGAAAACGTCGCCCAATCCCGCCGTGTCTGTCACCCGCAGAGTCAAGGAAATCGCGTTTTCCCAACCCCTGCCCAGAATACCAACGTCGAAGACCAGTCGATCCCCGATCTTGTTGGGGACGATATAGGGACACTGTGGCCCATCGCAATGTCGCAGTGTGGAAGTGACGTACCCTAGCCCGGCCGGCAATGTGTCGGTTAGCCAGGCCGTGTTATTCCAGTCTACGTCATCCACCGACCGCTCGCCCCGGTTGCCGTGTCGCAGCGTGAACGTCACGAGATCTCCCGCTTCCACCCACGGTGAGGCGACGGTCTTGACCAGGTACAGGTCGGGGCCGGTGCCCCTGACCGCGGTGTAGATATTGTCGGCCGGACAGACGTCGCCCGGCGGCACGCTGATCTGGACGACGTTGGTCAGGAGTCGCCCCTTTTCGATGACCGGGTCCACGTCCACCCACAACTGCGCACCCCAACTCCCCCCGGGTTCAAGAAAGCCATCCGCCACCCAGATAGCCTGGTTGTGAGTGTAGTTGTCCGTGAAGAAGACGTCACCCCACCACCAATCCAGGTTGCCCCGGTCAAACGTCGTCGAGAGCGGGTACGTGTCGGTGATAGTGAAGCCATCAATGCGCGTGGTGCCCACGTTGTAGTAGCGGATATAGTAACTCAGTTGCCAGGGCGGCCCACCCTCCCACCCCGCCCCCTTGACGATCATCAGGTTGGGGCCGGGGTCATGTACGGTGAGCGGCACCTGCGCACGATTGTCGTAGAGATTGTCATCCGTGTAGCCCGCGATGACGATGGGGCCGATCTCGACCTCATTGGTCAGCACTGTGCCCGACGCTATCCCTGGGTTGATGCGCAGCACAGGTCGTATGTCCCCTAGTAGTTCGCCATCCTCGCCGGGGTTCAATGTGCCCAGATCCCAGACAACTTGGCGCGCCGTGGCAAAGACGGGTGGGAATGGAGTATCCTGCCATTCCCCGTTGCGTCGCACGTTGCGGGTGGAGGTGACAAACGCAGTACCCGCCGGCAGCGTGTCGGTTATCCACACGCCGTAGACCGGAATGTTGCTGCGATTGATGTAGGTAATGCTGTAGTTGAGATCGCCTCCAGCAACGGTACTACCATAGCTGAAGTCTTTGTACACGCTGAGGCTCAAACGCGGTCCCCACACATCCATCGTATGAGTGGCCCTGTTGTCGCCCAGCTCTCCTGTCTCGTTGGTCGTGGCGATCTCGACCACGTCGGTGAGCGGGGTGCCCTCGGGAACCGTGTCGCTCAGGTGGAGCGTCAGGTAGAGCCGACCTCCGCTCCCGCCGGCGATGACGGGCCGGGTGAAGACAACCCGGTTCCCTGTGGTGATCACCGGCGTCCATAGCACGTCGGGGGAATACCAAGAGACAAAGGTGGTCGAGAGGGGCAGCGTGTCGGTCAGCGTGGCGGCGCCGCTGCCGGTGCTGCCATCGTTGCGGTAGTCAATGACATATTTGAAGTCGCTTCCGGGGGCAGGCGAGTCCCTGTGGTTCCACTTGCTCACCCATAGATCCACGTCGGGCGTCTGTAGGTCATCCTCCTGGGTCCACGAGTTGTCCCCCAACTGCACGTCGTCGGGCGTGCAGACCTCGACCTGGTTCTGGAGCGGGTCGCTGGCGCCCGGTCCCACCGCGACGACCATCCAGAAACGCACGCGGCTGTCCGCCGGGACCGTGCCCAACGACCATGTGATGACGCGGCCGCTCACGTGGGCAGGGAAGGCGGCATTGTCGGTCACGTAGGATGTGCCGACGGGGAGCGTGTCGGTGAGCACGACGCTATCGGCGTCCACCTCGCCGTTGTTCTGACATTCGACCCAGTAGACGAAGTTGCCGCCGACGGCCGGCTGCCCCTGGCTCCACTTATTCACCCGGAGTTGGGGGGCCGGCTCCCGGAAGACGTTGTACACCTCGTCGCCGTCGGGCTCGAGGTACGAGACGGCCAATTCTTGACCGGGCCGGACGTCCCACTCGTGCACAGGGTCCCATTGGCAGAAGTAGGGGATGCTCCCATCAGGCATGGCAGTGGAATACTTGTTTGGCGCATCGCCTGGAGCGCCCCACGTGTGGCATTGGACAACAAGCGGCCGCGTGAACCACGCGGCGTACACGTTTCCGCCGATGCTGTCGTTGTCCACGTCAATGCTGCCGGTGATCGTGCCAATGTGGACCGCGTTGCTGTACCCGTTGTCCACCGCGGCGTAGACCCAGTCACCGGGGGCGATGTCGGGCTGCTCGCCCATCCAACCCTGCCAGTTGGTCGCGAAGCCGGTCCTCCCTCCCCACCAGGGCACAGCGCCCGTCGTGAGCGCCGCCGTGGCCTTGATCGTGTAGCCGTCGCTCTCGGTGAGCGTGATCCAGACCGTGTGCCCAGACTCGTAGCTGCCCTCCACCCAGTCGTGGGCGTAGTTGACGCCCATGATCGGAATCTGCACGGTCTCCCTGTTGACCGCCGGATCGGCGATCCGTGCCTCGGCCGCCGGGCCAGATACCACGAGCCACAGCAGCCCCACTACCAGCCCCAACCCAAGAATCAATGACCAGGCCAGCCTGGCCCCTCCGGTGGTGTTCGTTCTCCCCACCATGATTAGCCTCCCTTTCGCTGTTCGCACGAACTGAACTCTTGAAAAGTCGTGTCAGAACACATGGGCACGTTCAAGCATTGGACCTCCTCTCGCCAAGGACGGGCTAGAAACCGTGGCACCCGCCACAGAAACGAACTCACCCCACACAGGCACGCAGAGCAGCCTGGACTAGGGGTAGGTACGCCGCCGAAGCGGTGCCAGCCCGCGCATGGGCCACGCTATATGGAAGATCAATGAGAGTTGCCGTGCATCCCGGTCGGGGCCTGACCGGGAACGTACAGTGGCCACGAGGAACCCAGCCCGCAGAGGCTGTGCGCCGGTTTCCTCATGGGGAGCTACATAGTTGCGCTATTTCCGTACAAACGCGCCTATGCAATTGACGGGAACATACGCACTGTCCCACTGAAAACCGATCTAGCCTCAGTATACACCCAAACAGGCTCCGTGTCAATAACTCTTGCATGCACCCATGCCATTCGCGCACACGAATCATGGCACGACCAGCGCAATGGAAGCACGGATATGGCCGCAATGGCACGACCGGCATGCCAGACACTGCGCTTATGAAAACCTTAAGGTTGCCTTGACACCATCGTGATTGACAGAAACGCCCACCTGTGATATACTGGCGACAGTCGAGGACGGAAAGCAAACATGCATACAAATGCAACTCAGATGACCAGCATAGACAAATACGGCGTCAAGCGAAGCAGCAGAGAAGAGCTAGGCTACCCAGCGGGGTAAGGCTTCTCTGAGTTGAACGAGCCCAGATAACCACGAGCCAGCCCCCAAGGGGCTGGCTCTTCTCTTGCGCGATGGTGAATCACCATCGCGCTTTTGCTTTCCGGTCACTTACGCATACCACATTCAGTCAGGAGGATCAACAGTGAAAAGCGAAGTCAACAAGGTAGTATTGGCCTACTCCGGCGGGCTCGACACCTCGGTCATCGTGCCCTGGCTCCAGGAAAACTACGGCTGCGAGGTCGTGACCTTCACCGCCGACCTGGGACAGGGTGGCGATGAACTGGTCGGGCTGGAGGAGAAGGCCGTCGCCAGCGGGGCCAGCAAGGCCCACGTCGTGGACCTGCGGGAGGAATTCCTCACCGGATACGCCTTCCCCACCATGCAGGCCGGCGCGATCTACGAGCGCCTGTACCTGCTGGGGACCTCGTTTGCCCGACCTGTCACCGCCATGCACATGGTACGAATCGCCGGGCTGGAGGGAGCCGACGCAGTCGCCCACGGTTGCACGGGCAAGGGCAACGACCAGGTGCGATTCGAGCTGACGGTCAAAGCGCTGAACCCCTTCCTCAAAACCATCGCCCCGTGGCGAGAGTGGGACATCCGTTCCCGCGAGGACGCGCTGGCTTACGCCCGCGCCCACAACGTGCCCGTCGCGGCGACAGAGAAATCCATATACAGCCGTGATCGCAACATCTGGCACCTGAGCCACGAGGGCGGCGTGCTGGAGGATCCCTGGGCCGAGCCGGAGGAGGAGATGTTCTGCCTGACCGTCGCGCCGGAATCCGCCCCTGACGAGCCCTGCTACCTGACGTTGGACTTCGAGAACGGTGTACCGGTGGCCATCGACGGTGAGCCGATGGGACCGGTGGAGCTGTTGACCCAACTGAATGAGATGGGCGGCGCCCACGGCGTGGGCCGCGCCGACATGGTTGAGAATCGCCTGGTGGGCATGAAGTCGCGCGGCGTGTACGAGACCCCCGGCGGGACCATCCTGTACACCGCCCACCAGGGCCTGGAGAGCATCTGCCTGGACCGGGACACCCTGCACTACAAGGAAGTCGTGGGGCATCGTTTCGCCGAACTGGTCTACTTCGGCAAGTGGTTCACCCCGCTGCGCGAGGCCCTGTCGGCCTTCGTGGCCAAGACGCAGGAGCGGGTAACCGGCACGGTGCGCGTCAAGCTGCTCAAGGGGAACTGCACCGTCGTAGGTCGCAAGTCGCCGTACAGCCTCTACCGCGAGGACTTCGCCACCTTTGGCCACGATGACGTGTACGACCAGGGCGATGCGGAAGGCTTCATCAACCTCTTCGGGCTGCCGCTCAAGGTCCGGGCTATGATCGACCTGCAGAACGGCAAGACGGCGGAACTGGAGGCACCGGACTACAGCAAGTTCAAGCGGGACTGAGGGAAGAACAGCGAATCACGAATGGCGAATAGCGAATGAGCGAATGGCGGATGGCGATGTTGGACTTGGGACTGCGAACTCTGGGCTTTGGACTTGGAACTGAGGACTAAGAGTATGGCGCTTTGGGGAGGACGTTTCACGCAAGGGACCGACGAGCTGATGAAGCGCTTCAACGACTCGATCGGGTTCGACCGGCGGATGTATGCAGCCGACATCCAGGGCAGCATCGCCTACGCGCGGGCGTTGGCACGCGCCGGGCTCATCACCGGCGACGAGCGGGATCAACTGCTGGCCGGGCTGAAGCAGGTGCGCGCCGAGTTCGATGGCGGCAGCTTCCAGCTTGAGGCCGGCGACGAGGACATCCACACCGCGGTCGAGCGGCGCCTCGGCGAACTGGTCGGGCCGGTAGCGGGGAAGCTGCACACAGGTCGCTCCCGCAACGATCAGGTGGCCACAGACCTGCGGCTGCACCTGCTGGACGAGATCGACGCCTTGCGCAACGCGCTAACCAGCCTGCAACAGGCCATCATCGAAACGTCCGAGACCCACCTGGACGTGCTCATGCCTGGCTACACACACATGCAGCAGGCACAGCCTCTGCTGTTCAGCCACTGGCTGATGTCCTTCTTCTGGAAGTTCCAACGCGACCAGGAGCGCCTGGATGGCGTGGCGCAGCGCACACGCGTCTGTCCGCTGGGCGCAGGGGCGCTGGCAGGCAACCCGTTCGGCGTCAACCGCCAGGCTCTTGCGGCCGACCTCGGCTTCGCCAGCATAAGCGAGAACAGCGTGGACGCGGTGAGCGACCGGGACTACGTCGTCGAGTTCCTGGCCTGGGCCGCACTGGTGCAGGTGCACCTGAGCGGCCTGGCCGAGGACCTGATCGTGTGGGCCAGCCGCGAGTTCAGTTTCGTCGAGGTGGCCGACGCCTACTCCACCGGCTCCAGTCTCATGCCCCAGAAGAAGAACCCGGATTCACTGGAGTTGATCCGGGGCAAGAGCGGGCGCGTGATCGGCCACCTGGCAGGCCTGCTGACGATGCTGAAGGGGTTGCCATCGGCCTACGACAAGGATATGCAGGAGGACAAAGAGGCGCTCTTCGACACGATAGACACGCTCAACATGTCACTGGCCGTGGCCACAGGCGTCATCCGCACGCTGACGGTGAACGCAGACCGCATGGCCGCCGCGCTGGATGACGCCCTGCTGGCCACCGATCTGGCCGACTACCTGGTGCGCCGGGGCGTGCCATTCCGCGAGAGCCATCACCTGGTCGGCCAGGCCGTGAAGCGCGCCGAGGAACTGGGCGTGCCTCTCAAGGCGCTCGATCTGGCCGAGTATCAGGCCATCCACCCGGCTTTCGGGGAGGATGTGTACGCGGTCTTCGACTTCCAGCGCTCGGTGGGGGCGCGGAATACGCCAGGGGGCACAGCGCCCCAGGCCGTGCGAACGCAGATCGAGCGTGCGAAAACGACCCTGGCGCGATTGGGAAATCGCGCCTACGAAGCGTGACGGATGAAGAACGACTGGCAGATGGATAAGATGCACGTACACACAGAAGCAACAGAATTATGGAGGTTTTGTCATGGCTGAATGTCCCGAATGTGGTGCCGAACTGAATCTGGCTCCCGACACGGAAGAGGCAGAGATCGTGGTCTGCCCCGACTGCGGGGTTGAGCTGGAAGTGGTGGGGGTAGATCCCATCGCGGTCGAGCTGGCTCCAGAGGTCGAGGAAGACTGGGGGGAGTAGGGCCGATGCCTTCCCACCCCGCGATTACGATTGGCGTGCTATGCTCGCGGGTGCGCGTCGAGGAAAAGCTGATCTTCTCGGCCCTGCAGGAGCGGGGGATAGACTACGAGCGGATTGACACGCGGCAGGTGACCTGTGATCTGGACCACGGCAGCCTTGGCGAGTGCGACGCCGTGCTCGTCCGTTGCCTGAGTCACTCGCGCGCTTACTACCTGACACGCTGGGCCGAACACCTGGGCGTGCCGGCAGTGAGCCCCCATCGGGTGGTCGCCACCTGCACCGACAAGCTGCTCGCCAGCGCCGCCCTGCAGGAGGCAGGCGTGCCGACTCCGCACACACTGGTCGCCTTCACGCCGCAGGCGGCGCTGGAGGCCATCGAGGAAATGGGCTATCCCGTGGTGCTCAAGCCGCTGAACGGTTCCTGGGGCAGGCTCCTGGCCCGGGTGAACGACCGTCACGCGGCCGAGGCCATCCTGGAACACAAGACCACGCTGGGCGGATACCAGCACTCGGTCTTCTACATCCAGGAGTACGTCGAGAAGCCGGGGCGGGACATCCGTAGCTTCGTCGTCGGCGACGAAACCGTGGCCGCCATCTACCGCCAGTCCCCGCACTGGATCACCAACACGGCCCGTGGGGGGACGGCCTCGAACTGCCCGATCACGCCGGAGGTGGATCGCGTCTCACGGGCCGCTGCCCAGGCTGTGGGCGGTGGCGTCGTCGCCGTGGACATCTTTGAACATCCCGATGGCCGCCTGCTGGTGGGCGAGGTCAACCATACCCCGGAGTTCCGAAACAGCATCGCACCCACAGGGGTAGATATCCCTGGTAAGATCGTGGACTACGTAATGGAGGTGGCAACTATGAAGCAATCGGGGCGATAAGAATAGGCGTTCTCTGTTCGCTCGTGCGCACGGAGGAGAAGCTGATCTTCCAGGCGCTGCGGGAACGGGGCGTAGCGTTCGATCGAATAGACACGCGGAAGCTAGTACTGGATCTCAATCTGGACGGGCACGGCGCAGACAAGCCCATGCAGTCCAGAGGGCAGTTTGATAATTACGGTATCGTGCTTGTTCGCTGCTTGAGCAATTCTCGTGCTCTGTGCGCGTCCAGGGTCCTGCAGATGCAGGGCGTGCGGACGGTGAACACACGTGACGCGATCGCTACCTGCGGGGATAAGATCTTGACGAACCTGGCCCTGCTAGAATACGGCATTCCCACCCCCCGCGCAGCGATGGCGTTCTCCAGGGAATCTGCTCTTGTAGGCGCGCACGACATAGGCTATCCGGTGGTAGTGAAGCCCCCAATCGGCTCGTGGGGAAGGCTCATGGCCAAGGTCAACGACCGCCAGACGGCGGAGAGTATCGTCGAACACAAGGAAGCGATGGACAACTCAGGCGGCAGTCCGTTCTATGTGCAGGACTACATCCACAAGCCAGGATACGATATCCGCACCCTGGTGGTGGGAGATGAGACCCTGTATGCCGTCCGTCGCAGTTCGGCCCACTGGATCACAAACACGGCGCGCGGGGGGCAGGTCTCCAATCTCGCCGTCACCGACGAACTGGACCGCCTCTCCCTCGCCGCAGCCGCGGCTGTGGGCGGGGAGATCGTCGCGGTGGACATCCTGGAAGACGCAGACGGTGTCCTGACGGTCAACGAGGTCAACCACACGCCAGAGTTCCATGGAGCCATGCAGGTCACCGACGTCGACATCGCCGGAAAAATGGTGGACTACGTCTTACGATTGGCTGACGGATGACGCGCATCAAGAACTCGCAGCGCCTCGTCTCGCCTTAGGAGGAAGTATGATTCAAGCTGCTATTGCAGGAGCGTCCGGCTATGCCGGCGGTGAGCTGCTCCGACTGCTGCTGGCCCACCCGCAGGTGGAGGTGATGCAGATCACCTCAGAGACCTACGCGGGGCAATACGCCTATTTCGTTCACCCCAACCTACGGGGGCACACCACCCTGCGCTTCGTGCGCCTGGCCGACCTGGGCGCGTGCGATCTGCTGTTTCTCGCCCTGCCCCACGGCCACGCCATGGACCGCATCGAGGACTTCGCCTCGCTGGCCGAGCGGATCGTGGACCTGTCGGCTGACTTCCGCCTGCGCAACCCGGCGGACTACCCCCGCTGGTACGGGCGCGAGCACCCGGCCCCGGACTGGCTGGCGCGCTTCGTCTACGGGGTGCCGGAGCTTCACCGGGAGGAACTGGCCGGCGCGCGGTACGCCAGCGGGGTCGGCTGCAACGCGGTGGTCACGCTGTTGGCTATGTGGCCGCTGTACAGGCGGGGGTTGGTGCGTGAGTCGGTGGTGGAGGTCAAGGTCGGCTCTTCCGAGGGAGGCAACAAGCCCAGTTCCGCCTCTCACCATCCCGAACGGGCGGGCGTGGTGCGTTCGTACATGCCCAAGGGCCACCGCCACCTGGCCGAGCTGATCCAGGAGTTGGCGCTCGACCCAGGCCAACCGGGACTGCACTACTCCATCACGTCGGTGGGCATCGTGCGCGGATCACTGGCGACGTGCCACTGCCTGCTACACGAAGACTTGGACGAGCGTGAGGCGTGGAGGCTCTACCGCGAGGACTACGATAGCGAGCCGTTCGTGCGGCTGGTGCGCAGCAGACGCGGCATTCACCGCTACCCCGAGCCGAAGACCTTGACCGCGTCCAACCACTGCGACATCGGTTTCGTCGCCGACGCGGGCCAGCGCCGGCTGGTGGTCATCGCCGCGATTGACAACCTGATGAAGGGAGCAGCCGGCAGCGCCGTGCAGGCGATGAACGTGATGTATGGGGTCCCGGAGACGCTGGGGTTGGAGTTCCCTGGCCTGCACCCAGTCTAGGCGACTCGGCACGTGTAGGGGTGTGGTTTCCGCGCCCATCTGGCGCGACGGCTGAGGTCATTGAACAGCACCGAGCACCAAGGAGAACGACTTATGATTGTCATCAAAGCCGGAGGTGGCGAGGGACTCGACATGGGGGCCGTGTGTGCCGACATCGCCGATCTGATCGCGCAGGGCGAGCAGGTGATCCTGGTCCACGGCGGCTCCCACGAGACCAACGTCATCTCCGAGAAGCTGGGTCATCCACCGCGCTTTGTGACCTCGGCATCAGGTCACGTCAGCCGGTACACGGATCGGGACACCTTGGAGATTTTCGCCATGGTCACAGGCGGGCGGATCAACAAGCTGCTGGTGGAGCATCTGCAGCAGTTGGGCGTCAACGCGTTGGGCCTTTCCGGGCTGGATGGGCGGCTGCTGGAGGCCAAGCGCAAATCCGCGCTGCGCATCGTCGAGAACGGGCGGCGGAAGGTGCTGCGCGGCGAATACAGCGGCAAGATCGAGCGGGTCAACGCGGCCCTGCTGACCACGCTCCTGGCCGCGGGCTACGTGCCGGTCGTGGCACCGCTGGCCATCAGCCACGAGAGCGAAGCGTTGAACGTGGACGGCGACCGTGTGGCCGCCGCCATCGGTTCGGCGCTGAAGGCCCACCAGGTGATCATCCTGTCCAACGTCCCCGGCCTGCTGCGCGACCCCAAGGACGAGGACACGCTCATCCCTCACGTCTCGGCCTCCCAGGCAGAGGACGCCCTTAATCACTACGCGAAGGGGCGAATGAAGCGCAAGCTGCTGGGAGCGATCGAGGCACTGCACGACGGCGTGGGGCGGGTGACCATCGCCGACGGACGCGTGCCCCAACCGGTGCACCGGGCGCTGGTAGGGGAGGGAACGGTTATTGAATGACAAATGGGGATTGGAGGTTAGAGGTTGGAGGTTAGAGGTTAGAGGTTGGAGGTTGGAGAGCCGAGGATAGGAAATGGAGAGTGGGGAATGGAGAGTGAATGGCGACGAGGACGGATGAACGCTGAGGAAATCATCGGGCTCGAGGATCGGCACGACAGCGGGGTGTACAACAAGCTCGACCTGGTGCTGGTGCGCGGAAAGGGGGCGCACGTGTGGGACACCGATGGCCGGCAGTACATTGACTGCGTCGGTGGGCACGGGGTGGCCAACCTGGGCCACGCCCACCCGGCCGTGACCCAGGCCGTGACGGACCAAGTACGGCGGATGACGATATGCCCCAACGGGTTCTACAACGACCAGCGCGCCCGCCTGCTGGCCGAGCTGACCCGCGTCGCGCCGCCAGGGCTGGAGCGGGCCTTCCTGTGCAACTCTGGGGCCGAGGCCGTGGAAGCGGCGTTCAAGTTCGCCCGGCTTGGCACAGGCCAGACCAAGGTGGTGGCCGCTATGCGCGGCTTCCATGGCCGCACCTTCGGCGCGTTGTCGGCGACCTGGCGCAAGCAATATCGCCAGCCCTTCGAGCCCCTCTTGACCGGATTCGAGTTCGTGCCCTATAACCGGCTGGCCCCGATGGAGCAGGCAGTGGACGAGGAGACGGCGGCCGTCATCCTGGAGGTCGTCCAGGGCGAGGGCGGCGTCAACCCGGGCGACGGCGAGTACCTGCGCGGCGTCCAGGCGCTGTGTCAGGAGAGAGGGGCGCTGTTCATCGTCGACGAGGTGCAGACCGGGTTTGGCCGCACAGGCCGCATGTTCGCCAGCCAGCATCACGACCTGCGGCCCGACATGATGTGCGTGGCCAAGTCCATCGCCGGCGGCCTGCCGATGGGCGGGGTGCTCATCGGGCCACGCGTCGGCGACTTGCCCAAGAAAGTCCACGGCACGACCTTCGGTGGCAACCCGCTGGCCTGTGCCGCGGCCCTGGCGACGATCCGCACCATCGAGTCAGAGCAGTTGGCCCGACGGGCAGCCAAGCTGGGCGAGCAACTGCTGGGCGGCATACAGGCGATCTCCTCGTCCCTGGTGCGGCAGGTGCGTGGGATGGGCCTGATGGTAGGGGTAGAGCTGAAGGGCAAGAGCTCCCGTTACCTGGCCGAGCTCGCCGAGCGCGGCGTGCTGGCCCTCTCGGCTGGGGCCACGGTGATGCGCTTCCTGCCCCCCCTGGTGATCAGTGCCGAGGATGTGGACACCGTGATTGAGCGCACGGCGGAGGTACTCGCATAGTAAGACCCTAAGGGTTTCGGAAACCCTTAGGGTCTGGATTGGATATAGGAGGCACAATGGACGAAATCGCTTTTCTCGAACAGCTCGTCTCCATCCCCAGCGTGTCCGGCGAAGAGGATGCCGTCGCCGAGTACATGGTTGGGCAGATGGAGTCACTGGGCTTCCACGCACACCGCGACGAAGCGGGCAACGCCGTGGGTGTCCTGGGAGATCCGGAGGCCGAGCGGGAGATCGCACTGATCGGCCACATGGACACCGTCCCCGGCCTGATCCCCGTACACAGGCGCGGGGACTGCCTGTACGGTCGCGGGGCGGTGGACGCAAAGGGCCCGTTGGCCACGTTCGTGTTGGCAGCGGCGCGGGCAGCCCCCCAACTGAACCGTGCGCGGGTGGTCGTGATCGGCACGGTGGGAGAGGAGGTCCACAGCCGGGGAGGCCACTATCTGGCACGCCACATGGAGCCACCGGACTGCGTGATCATCGGCGAGCCCAGCGCCTGGGACAGCATCACGCTGGGCTACAAGGGCATACTGACCGTGGACTACCGGCTGACCCAATCAGGCGGACACAGCGCCGGCTCACGACCAGGCCCAGCGCAGGATGCCGTCGCGTTCTGGAACCGGTTGATGACCTACGCGGAGGCGTGCAACGCGGGCCAGGAAGGGCGTTTTACCACGCTCGATCCCGCGCTGAGGGAGTTCCGCACCTTCAGCGATGGACTGGACGATGGCGTCGACATGAACGTCGTCCTGCGCCTGCCACCTGGAGCTGACGTCTCGGACCTGAAGCACAGGATGCGGGGGTGGTGCAACGGGGCAAACCTGTCATTCCCCTACCACGACCCGGCCTACCGCTCGGAGAAAAACTCACCGCTGGTGCGCGCCATGCTGCGGGCTATCCGCGCCCAGGGCGTGCGACCGCGATTCAAACTGAAGACAGGCTCGTCCGACATGAACGTCGTGGGGCCGGCGTGGGGCTGCCCCATCGTGGCATACGGGCCAGGCGACTCATCGCTGGACCACACGCCGGACGAGCACATTGACGTCAGGGAGTTCCGTCGGGCGGTGAAAACCCTGGCACGAGCGCTGGAGATACTCGGAGAATAACGAACGGTCTCGAAACCCTCGCCCAACACCGCGCCCGCCGTGGCGAGACCGCGAACGCGCAGCCCAGGTCGCCGTCAATCCCAAACGGCTTGCGGCTGGACGTCGCGCTTGAGTCCACGGGTCTGTCTCTGTCTGACGTAGATGAAGCCCCCCACAACGGCTGTAAACGGGGCCACCGTGACCAGGCCGAAGCTCCCGACGACCGTCTTGAGAATCTCGGCAGCGACGTAGTTGGTGTTCAAGAGATACAGCGGCGGTGTCCTCTGGACCATGAAGACCATCAGCAAGGCCATGTAGCCCGACGCATACGCCGTCAGCAGCGTGGTGACCATCGTGCTGGTCCTGTTGCGTCCCACGGCAAAGCCGGACCGGACGAGCTCCCGTCGAGAAAGATCGGGCTGCTTCTCAATTACCTCATTCATGGCCGTCGAGACGTCTATAGCCACGTCCAGCAGTCCGTCTCCATCTTGCCCACCAGGGTATTGGAGGCTTCCAGCACCTGCCCCTCGTATTCTCCTGCCAAGACCTCGACCTTGAGCGTCTGCGAGCCAGCATTGATGACGCCAAACGTCTGAATGTCCGAGTTGTCCACCTCCAACACCCTGGCCCGGGCGCGCGCGTGTCCTCGAACCGCGTGTTGCCCGCCTCGCGCCACTCGGCAACCTGGGCGTTGAACTCGTCGTAGGAGGTCGTCTGCGTTGGACGGAGACTGAAACGAACGAAGTGACTATCGCGTGGCCCCACCCCCTTTCTGTCCGGTATGCACGCCTAACAGAGAGAGTGTACCACGTCTGCAGTAACGGTTCTTTGGAAGATGTCTAACGACGGTTTAGGGGTCTGTTAATGGCTGTTTGCAGTGGTTTCAGCTAGAGAGGCACAGGCCGCGTTTCACAGGGGATGGCCCTTTGCTTTTTCATAGATTCCTCATCCCCTGTTCACGGGCTGTTCATCTCGCCGTTGTAAGATTATGTGGGCGGGCAAGGTTGACGCGGATTACTCCAATCCGGCCGATGCCGATTGAGGCAATCCGGCGGATTGAGGCAATCCGTTGCATCATCGCCACAAGGAGGCAACCATGCGCATGGACAGAAAGCAGCTTGCGCCAGTTCACCGGATTGGCACAAGCCAAAGGAAATCTGAGCGCGCCCGCCCCAGCACTGAAGCGAGCCATCCGGCTGTGAGTCACCAACCGGCCAGTGAACATCTAGCATACCCCCGGGCCCATTCGTCGGCCATACAAAGGCCAACGGGTACGTTGGCCCATTCACCGAGCATACAAAGGCCAGCGGCTTCGCTGGCCCATTCACCGAGTATACAAAGGCCAACGTACTCGTTGGCCCATTCACCGAGCATACAAAGGCCAACGCACTCGTTGGCCCATTCACCGAGCACACAAAGGCCAACGTACTCGTTGGCCCATTCACCGAGCATACAAAGGCCAACGTACTCGTTGGCCCATTCACCGAGTATACAAAGGCCAACGCACTCGTTGGCCCATTCACCGAGCACACAAAGGCCAACGTGCCCGTTGGCCCATTCGTTGAAGCAGGCCGTCAGGGTCATCCTCCCGGCCATCCTTGCCTCTCTGCTCGTCAACGTGTTTGTGGCTCAGGCAATGGTGGTGGAAGGCCCCAGCATGAGGCCCAACCTAAACTGGGATCAGCGGGTGATCGTAGAGAAGGTCACGTACGGCCTCATCCACGGTCCGCGCCGGGGGGACGTGGTGGTGATCAACAGACCGGAGGAGAAGACACTGCTCGTGAAACGGGTCGTAGCCTTGCCAGGGGAAACGGTCGCCGTGTGCGGCGGCCAGGTCTTCATCAACGGCCAGCCACTGGAGGAAGCGTGGCCGGTCCGTCCCGGGGGTCCCGACTACCCCCGCACTCGCGTGCCGGACGGGCACGTGTTCGTGTTGGGCGACAACCGGGAGGAGTCTCGCGACTCACGATTCTTCGGTCCCGTGCCCATCGAACAGGTCGGGGGCCAGGTCAAACTCATCGTCTGGCCCCTCGACCAGATCGGCTTGATCCGGTCGTGAGGCCAGACTCAGACACGCTCACAGTCTCACAGCACCAGGACGACGCCGAAGACAACCTCCACCAAGACGCTGATGACGTTGGACTGCATGACCGACTTGTCGACGAGCATGGAGACGGCCCGCACAGCCGCGACGACGAGATAGGTGATCCCGAGCATTCGATATGTCTCCGGCACGTTGAGAACCAACGGCACAACGCCCAGCGCGACGAAGAAGCCGCCCAGCACGGCCCTGATCTCCGTGATGCCTCGGGGGCCATCTGCGTTCAGGCCAGTGAACCCCCGCACCGATCGCGGCCGGATTAAGGACACCAACCCGGTCACAATCGTGCCGACACAGGCGACTATTTGAAGTACACGCACGATCATCATACGCGTCACACTCCTATATTTGCCCGTCTCGGCTCTTGCGGACTCAGGCGGATTCGCCGCCTGCCTGCGCAGCCGCGCGGGCTTTCTTCTCGTTGACGAACAGCAGAAGCACCAGGCCGACGATCAGGAACACCACAATGGAGAGAACCGCCAGCCGTTGCCCCAACTGTTCGGCCAATTCCGCGCCCTGCGGGTACGCCTCGAACCACAGCAACGTCGCATCGGCTCCCCGGGCCCTGAACCAGAGATATGTCTCGGCAGCCAGCCAGCCGTATATGGTTGGGCCAATGAACGACGACGTGCGCCCGACCACTGCGAAGAAGCCGTAGAACTCCGCGCTCTTACCCGCCGGGGCAAACATACCCACCACGGTGCGGCTGACGGACTGGACCGCCGTGAGCGCACAGCCAGCCAGCGCGCCCAGGGCGAAGAAAGTCAGCCGGGACTGATTGAAGAACAAGCCCACCACCGAGGCCATCATCAACAAGATCGAGAGGATCAGCGTGCGCTTGCCACCGATGCGGTCCGCCATCAACCCGCCAAGATACGCCCCAGGGACACTCGTCACCTGGACGATGATCATGAATATCAGCAACTCCTGCTGATTCAGGCCGAATATGACCATGCCAAAGATCGCAGCGAAGTCCAGCGCCATGAGGATGCCGTCGTTATAGATCAGGAAAGCCACGACGAACTTGACGAACTCCCGGAAGCTCCTGACCGTCCTGGCGGTGCCCCACAGCCGCTTGAGCGCGATGGTCACGTAGGACTCGCCCTCCGGCAGGCTCTGAGGTTGGGCACGCTCCCGCAGCCACAGGAAGACAGGGACAGCGGACAGGGCAAAGAAGACAGCCGTGATCACGAAGCTGAGGCGCACGATAAGCGGCCCCCCAACAAACACGACCAGCGGCAGCACCAGCAACAAGCAGAGGATACCTCCCAGCGAACCGATAGCCCAGCCGTTGCCCGAAACCCGCCCCATCTCCTCAGGCGTGGCGATCTCCGGTAGGAGCGAATTGTAAAACACCTGCGCGCTCCGGTAGCCAATCTCGGCCAGGATGAAGAACAGCATGCCTAACACCACGTCGCCCCCCTGGACGAGGAACAGCAGAGCGGTGAACAAACACGCCTGGGCGGTGAAGAACAGCAGGAACTGCTTCTTGGCCCCGGAGAAGTCGGCGAGTGTGCCTAACACCGGCGAGATCACGGCCACGACGAGCATGGCGATGCCCACGGCTATCCCCCACAGGCGTGAGCCCTCGGCCCCACCGACCACCGCATCCTTGAAATAGGTCGAATAGAAGGCCAGCAGGACGACGGCAGCGTAGGCCGAGTTCCCGAAATCGTACAGATACCATCCCCAACGCTCACGGCGGGTAGACACGGTTCTTGCTTTCGGCATAGTCGCTTCCATTGCAGTACTCTCCTTAGTTTTCCAGCTATGGGTGGGACGGTTGATAATTGGGGTAGCGGTGCGCCCAGGGCCGCCCGAGGCGCGATCCAATGTCCCCGCAAAATGAACCACCCCGCTCTATCGGGCCGGGACTCGTGTACGGCTAACGGCGGCCCGGCTCACAAGTACTCAGGCGACGCTTCCCATGGGTAAATCTCGGTCCCCCGGGCGGCAGCGCGAATAGCCGGGTCGTCCGAGTAGTAACCCCGCCGCTCCGGCGGGATCAACTCCGCGACACGTCGCATGATCTCGTGACCGAACTCCTCGAGCTGCTTGCGGCGCGCTCGCCCTCGACCCGTTGTCCGGAAAGGACCGAAAGGCTTGCCGATCCGCAATGTGACGCGGGAACGCCTGCCCTTGCCGATCTCAGAGAAGATCTCGGGCAGACCGTCGAAACCCATAGGAAGAATCCGCGCGCCGGTCCGGACAGACAGGAAGGCCGCGCCAGGGCGGGCGGGCCGCAGCACCGTCGCCCAACTACCGGCCTCAGGGAATATCCCCAGCACTCCGCCCTGGGCCAGCACCGCCTCCGCCGCGCGGAGCGCGTCGCGTGAAGCCGTGCCCCGGTAGACCGGGTAGTAGCCCCACCATTTCGGTATCCCTCTCACCCAAGGGGGGGCGTTCGGCATCTGAAAGCCACCCACGAACTCCACAGGCCAGGGCGTCGCTCGTATCATGGCCACCGGATCGGCAAAGGCGAAGTGGTTGGCGACAAGCAATAGAGGTCCCTCTCTGGGGAGGTTCTCCCGGCCGACGACCCGCAAGTCCGTGAGGGTCGCAAATGCCAGGTGCGCCACCTGCCGTAACACCGCACGCAATACACGCCGGCGGGGATACTCATACTTCGGTTGACTTCTTTTCCGGGCCATATCCAGATTCTCTCCTGCTTCGAGTCTATTTGGCCGGAACCCGGCGCGGGCCGGGGCTCACGGCCTGATATATAAAACAGACAAAAGCCCCCGAAGATTCGGCATCTTCGGGAGATTCGCAAGAACTGCCTCTCTTCCAAGCCCTGCAGTTGGCTATAATCGACGCGCCACGCACTACGAGACGCCGAGGCTGTGCATCAGCCTGGATAGCGTTGCAGGACATTGTAAATCGCGTCCGCCCCGAATTCCACCGCCTCGACCGGGATGCGTTCGTCCGCAGCGTGGATAGTCTCAAAGAAGCTGAAGTCCGGCGGCAGCTTCATCGGCGTGAACCCGTACGTCTGGATGCCCAGCCGGGAGAAGAAGCGACCATCGGTCACCGCAGGCAACAGCAGCGGCAAGGGTATGCCATCCGGGTCCGCCTCGCGGAGAACGTCCGCCAGAGGTTTAAATAGCCCCATATCCGGCTCAGCAGGGGCGGGATCGTAGCGGCTGACCTCGATCGCCACCGCATCACCAACGATCCGTCGCATCTCAGAGAGCATGTCGTCCGGGCTAAAGCCGGGCAACAAACGGCCATCCATCTCCAACGTGATCTCGCTGGGGATCACGTTGACCTTCTCCCCGCCGCGCACAATGGTGGCGTTGACCGTGTTGCGCAGCAAGGGCTCAAATGTACGTCCGCTCTCGCCCAGAATCCCCAGCACACCGTCTGTGAGCGCCGGGGTGAGCAGTTGACGCAGGATCAGGCCAGTGGGGAACGGCAGCGCGGCGGCCATGCCTTCAATCATCCAGCGAGCGGTTGGCGTCACGTGCACAGGCAACCGATGCCGGTCCAACTGCTGCAGAAAATGCGCCAGATTGGCCATCGCGCCGCCGCGCATGGGACGGGATCCGTGCCCCCCTGGGCCACGCACGGTCGCTTTCATCCAACACATCTGTTTCTCCGCGACCTGAATGGGATAGAATATCTTCTGGCCGACGTACATCGAAACCCCACCGAACTCCCCCAAGGCGTAGCGGGCACCCTCGAAGTGGTGGGCGTGGTTCTCCACCAGGTACTTAGCTCCCTTGTCGCCACCCGCTTCCTCATCGCACAGAACAGCGAGTACCACGTCACCAGCCGGCGTCAGCCCCGTCGCGCCGGCACGGAGGATGGCGGCCAACATCATTGCCACGCCTGCCTTCATGTCCAGCGCACCCCGACCCCAGATGTAGCCATCCACCTCCCGTGCCTCGAACGGCGGATAAGCCCACTTCTGGTTGGCCGTAGTGACCACATCCACGTGGCCGTAGAGGAGCAGCGGGGGTGCACCTCCCCGCCCCTTCAGACGGGCAATCAGGTTCGGGCGATTGGGCTCGCTGGCAAGCAGGGTGGTCTCAAAGCCTGCCGCAGTCAGCAAGTCGTTGATGTAGGTGACACACTCTGCCTCGTCGCCCGGGGGATTAGTGGTGTCGAAGCGAATCAAGTTCTGCAGCAACGCCACGGGGTGCTCGTAGATCGTGTGGTTGTCATTCGTAGATGACATGGCGTTCACACCTCTCACAGTGACATATCCCAGCTAATGCGATGGTTGCATTATAACGCAACCGGGAGGCTCACACAAACAGCATAGCAGATAGCAGTTGGTACACGCCGAAACAGACGAGGGCCAGGGCCGACAGGCCCAGCAGGGCGCGGTTTACCTTGGGCCCGAGCTGCCTGGCCGTGCCGAAGAGCACGATCAACCCGCCCAGGCTGGCGACCATGGCGACGTAGAAGCCCAACAGGAAGCCGATCCCGCTGGCGGGAGCCTCTCGCCAACCTCCCAACAGGACCGGGCCGGCGACCATGCTCCAGTAGAGATAGGGCCCGGGACTCAGCACGTTCATGAGGGCAGCCCGGATCAGGCTTTGCCGGCCGGGCGTGGCCGCCACGGATGCCGCCGCGTCGAACGCACGCCACGCCTTGAACGCGTTCCACGCCAGATAGAGGACGAAGAGGCCGCTGGCGACGTGCAGCAAGCGCTGCAATGACTCCGGCACCTGGCTCAACACCAACAGGGCAAGCGCGATGACGGGCGCGTCGCTGACCAGGGGCGCCAGCGCCGCCAGCAGCGTGCGTTGCCAGCCCTTGCTCAGCGCCTGAGATACGACGTAGGTCTGAAACGGACCGGGCTGCACGGCGGCCGCAAAGCCGTACACGACTCCCTGAATCACGTAGCCAAGCATCGGACGCTGCGCCTAGAGAAGCTGCTGCAGGCGGTCGATCGTGAGGGGCGCGGAGCCCTCGTAGTGGTTGTTCACATTCACGTAGACGTCCACTCCATGCGCCACCAACTCGTTCGCCATGCTTGCCACACTGGTCAGCTCCTCGTCCTTGGGCGCGACGACCTCATTCCAGCGCTTGCCGGTCTGCTTCTCAATGCCCTTCCGGTCAGGCCCCAGGAGGCGAATCACGACGAACGGCTGCCGCAGCAGGAGATCGCACCACTGCCGGTACAGATCCGCGATAGGCGGCATCCAGTACCCTTGCAGGAGGACCGGGCTCAGGCCGCTCCGTTCCAGGAACTCAAAGTACGGCCCGTTCAGGTACTTGGGATTCCTCACTTCTACGGCATACCGGTAGCCTGGGGAGAGCTGGTCGGCAAACTGGTGAAACAGTTCCAGAAAACGGGCCTGCGATGGCATCTTCTGCCGGTTGAGATACTCGAACTGGAACATGATCGGACCCAGGATGCCCTCCAGGGGATCGAGCAGCGAGAGGAAGGACGCGAACAGGGATAAGGAGAAAAGATGGGGATTGGCCACGAGCGGATCGGCCTTGCCCTTCCGGTAGAGATGGGTAAGCGTGACGCTGTTGGGCGCTTTGACGGTGAACCGAAAATCGTCGGGCACGGAGTCCCGGTAGCGCGCCACGTCGGCCGGAGCGGGCAGCTTGACGCTGTCCACGCCGAAGAGGGACCAGAACCACTGATCCACCTCCACTGTGTCATAGCGGCGCGCGTACTCCGCCAGGTAATTGATACCCTTCGGGGCAGAGTAGACCAACCCGTGCCAGGACGGGAATTTCCAACTGCAGGTGCCAATCCTCAGATCCGCCATGGCACGATTATACCGGAACTAGATACGGAGGACAAGACCGCCCGCCCAGAGGACGGCGGGTTACCCCCTGTGGCGCGACGTCGGCGGATCGGGAGAACAGATCCAACCCGCTCCCGCCGGACCGGCGTCCGACGGGAGCAGGCAGCGGGTTCGACAAGACGCTAGCGAACGAGCACAGGCAGGTATACCTTGAGGTGAAACGGCTCAGAAGCCCCAGGCGAGCCCAGCGGGTCCAGCCCACACGCGAACACGGCGTCCACAATCTCCTGAACCGGAGACTTCTCAAGATCTGCCTCGGCAGAGCCCAAGCCAGAGCCCGGTCCAGAACGTAGCGCGGAGGACTCACCCGCCCGCGGGCCTCCGGGCGGCGTGATGCTCAGGTCGTACGTAGCCGCCGTGTAGCCATGCACCAGAAACAGATAGGTGCCGTCGCGCAGCGTGTTGAACGTGACGTCGTCGCTGGATCCAGCCGGGTTGATGCTGTACAGGTCAGGCCACAGAAAGCTGCCCGGATACCACACGTACAGGTCCGCGTCGCCCTCGGTGGGTGTGAGCGTAGCCGTCACGCTAACCCCTTGCTGATACCACACCTGATAGGGAATCAAGCCGCCCCGGAGCACCGTCTCGCCCGGCAGCACCAGGCTGGCGAAGTCGACGGCATGCAGATCCAGGCGCGAGCGGTGGCGAGCGCCGTCCTCGACCCACGCACCGACGAAGTGCGTCCCGCTCTCGCCGCCCAGCGTCCACGTGTAGTCAGTCTGGAAGGGCACCCAGCCGCTGGACTGCACAGTCCGCCAGTGTGGGACAGGGCTCGCCGCCCATTCCCACTCCCGCAGGTACATGCGGGTTACGCTCACGTTGTCGGTGGCCGAGATGTGGAGGGTGACCGTGATCCCAGTCAGCACGTCCTGATCGGCAATCGTCAAGCTCTGGACGACCGGCGGTGTCACGTCTTTGCCGTCCTCCCCGGGCATGACCACGACAAACGCGTGACGACGGAACGCGTGGCCGCTGGCGGTGATCGTAGCCGTGTTCAGCACCGGCGTGGGAGACAGGACCGTCGTCGCGGTGACGACGAAGGATAGCGACCGGCGCCCCAGCGGAGGCACGGCCACGCCGGTCCACGAAAGGGTCTCCGTGCCCGAATCGTAGACGCCACCTTCATTCGCCGAGCCGGCGACGTAGTTCATCTCCAGCGGCACAGGGTCGGTCACGTGAGCCGTGGCCGTGACCATACCCCGGTTGTGCAGCCAGATCGTGTAGGTGAGGGCCTCGCCGCAGGTCACCCGAAGCCGGGAAGCCGTCTTGTACGAGCAGTGCAGCTTGGAGCAATTCCTGGGCGAGGGCGACGACGCGAGCAGACCCGGCCAGTCGGGGGCAGCATCGGCGACATCGCCGGCCGGGCACGGCGGCGCATCATGGGCAGGCGAAGCCGCCACCGGACGCGCCAGCGCGAGCAGGACCAACCCCGGGCCGAATGCCAGCAGGAGCGTGAGACCGACCTTGAGAGCAACCGGAAACTTGCGCGCAGAAGGGATCCTCATAGCACTTCCTCCTTAACACATGGGAGCGTGTCATGAACCGCGGATCAACCGAAGTGACGCCTTTGCCTGCATCTCTTCACCATATCTAACGCACACGAGGCGGTTTTGTTACAACGTGCAGCCCCAAAGGCCCGGAGTCAGCTGCAGGGCCGAGAGTCGGATGCCCTATTGGCCAGTCATGCCCGCCTCGGCCACCTGCTGCACCCAATGCATCGCCTCCTGCGGGGTGGACTCGTCGCTGATGATGCGATCGACAGCCTGCCCGAAGATGTCCATGGCCCCACCAAAGCGGACCCACACGGCGGGGGGCAGCAGCACCGCGTGCTCCATAGAAGCCGTGGCGACGGTGGCCACGGCCTGGCCCACCTGCTGTTCGTAGGCGGCGGATTCGGCAAGGGAACGGCGCGGCGGCATGAGGCGATACGTCACCTGCTGGCTGAGGAAGAGGATCCACTCCCAGGAGGCGTCGAGATGCCCGGTCTCAGCAGAGATCGCGTAGCCCTCGACGGCGGCGTTCGTGATTGACTGGGACTCGGAGGGCAGGGACACCATACCCCAATCCACGAGCCACTCCACCGACCACGTCAGCCCGCCCCGCTCGGACAGGTCGCCCATCCACGTGCCCACCCGGCCGTGGCGCAGCCCGTCGTACACGGCGTAGCGGCTACTTCCGAAGGCCTTGCGCGCCTCCTGATCCGTGGGGGCGACGTCGTACTCGTGGAACAGGCGCGCGTACCAGTCGAGAGCCTCGATAGTCAGTGGGTCGTCAAAGGTCGGGCGGGTGGGATCTTGCAGGTCGTCCGCGATACGCCCTCCATGCTGGTAGACGAAGAGCAAAGCATCGAAATGCCCCGGGGGGCTCGCATAGCCGTACACTCCTGCGTCGGGGTCGTTCACGGCCAGCGCGCTATTCAGAAAATCGTCCCACGTCCAGCCAACCTGGGGATACGGGATCGCATTCTGGTCGAAGAGCTCCCGGCTGTAGTACATCACCTGCACGTCCACCCCGGCCGGAATGGCCCACGCCTCGCCCTCGCTGGACAGCACCTCGAGTGTGCCGGGGTAGAAGTCGGCCACGTCCAGTGCTGGATCCTGCTCGACGAATGGCTCCAAGCTCAGGAGGTCGCCCTGCTCGCGCAAAGGATACAAGACGAAGGCGTCAGCGGCGATCACGTCTGCTTCCTCAGTTCTGACGTGCTGGAGCATATCCCAGGACCGCGGCTCAAGCTCGACGGTGATGTAGGGGTGACTCTCGTTGAACTGCTGGGCCAGCGGCTCATAGTAGGCGGTGTCCACTTCGGGGTAGACAAACGTGATGGTCACAGGCTCCTGATCCGGCGCGCCCAGACCACAGCCCGAGAGCAAGATCGCCAACACGCACAGGACCGCGCCCAGTGCCCGCCAGTGCCGGCCCCCAACCTGATCCACGAAGCAGCGTTTCATATCCGCCTACTTCCCCACCCGCTCCACAGGCCGGAAGCGCAGCGCCGACCAGACGTCGTCAACCGAGACCTGGGTCACGGGTCTCAGGCCCGCCGCCGCGATGGCCTCCCAGCCCACGTCGCGCGAGATGTCCGTCTCCACCTTGGAACTGCGCTTGGGGTAGGAGATCCACAGCAGGCCGTCGTGCTTGACCGCGCCCACCGCCTGCGGCCCCAGGCGCTCCAACTCGGCGACGTTCTTCACGAAGAGATGCACGACGTCAAAGATGCCAGAAGGCTCCTCGGCCAACCTGACACCCTCGGGCAAGTCGCCCAGCACGTCCACGTAGCCGGGCGGCGCGTTCAGGATCAGCACCCGCTGCCCGGGCTGCATACGCAGCTTGTTGATCAATGGTGTCTTCGCCATCAGTCTCCTCGCTAGATCTCTACCTCGAGAATCCCCTCCTGCCTGGGCAGGGAGACCACCACGTCACCGTTCACGTACGAACTGAAGCCATCGTTCTTGTCGCTGACCAGGCTGCTGGCCAACACCGGCAGCCCCCTCTCCTTGGACACGTCCCTGACCAGCGGCAATACGCGGGAGAGGTTTTCGTGCGTGAAGTGGTAGATGAAGAGCAAGAAATCCAGCCCATGGGTCGGTATCTGATCGATGTGGGGCAGATCGAAGCAGACGACCGCCTTGAAGCGCCGGCCGTGCAGCTCGAAGGTCTTCTGTTCGGTGCCGGGCGCGATGCCCGCCTCCCGCTCGGTCTGATCCGGGAACAGCTTGCAGTAGCGCTGTCCCGTGGGCAGCAGATCGCAGCAGTTATAGAGCCGGTCGTCGAATTCCGCCAACGCGTTGACCAGCAGGCACTTGCCCTCGGGCAGGCAGAACAGCGCCTTGGCATCGACGCTGGCGCGCGCCCACTCCCACACGTCGGCGCTCCGGTCCAGCACGAGCGACCCGGTGAGAGCATACTCCGGCAGGACAAGCAGGTCGCCCTGGCTCGCTTCAACAAGGCGTTGGATCACGCGCCGGTTGTACACGATGTCGCCCCGGATGATATGGGGCTGCAGGAGCGATATGCGCATCGGAGATCTCCTTGGCAGGATGCGGGAGCAGAGGTAAGGATACCACAAGATGGGGTTGGGGGCAATGTGGGGAAATCGGCAAGTCTGCATGCGGGCTGAAGCTACGTTGCGAGGTCAAATGGTAGATCGCTGATATCGCGCAGACGCCGGCCTTCAACCAGGACTCTCAGCATATCCATCTGATCTTCGTTCATGTGAGAATGCACTCTGTCCCCAAGGTCAAGTCATCGCAAAACGTATGCTCCTTAGCTCTGTGATTGGAGCTAGAGCATACCATGATACCATGAGTCAACAGTGAAACCCCAAGACGCCAGGCTCCCTGCGACAAGGGTCACGATTGCCATGCCAATGGTCATCATAGCCTGGTAACCAGGCGGAACGACACCGTCTATCAGCTTTCACTTTGTTACGCCAGTTGCTGAAGCGCAGCGGGGAGGCGAGACATTAGGACTGCCAACAACGCTGCCACCGCTGCCACCGCCGTCAACAAGGAAAAGCTCAGATGGAATGCTCGTAGAGGGGCAATGCCGTTTAGCTGAGCATGCTCCAGGATAGCGCCTAAAATGGTTGCCCCAAGCGTGCCACTGATGAAGCGAAGCATGTTAAAGATGCCCAAGGCAATGCCCCGTTCATCTTTGCGAACTACCAGCGTGGCCCCCGTAGCGGCCGGCAACTGGGTCAGTCCCATTCCCAACCCGGTCGCGATCAAGGTCACCACAATGGTCCACGCTGGCGTACCTGTATTCCAAAATCGCATGCTTCCTGTGGCAAGGGTCACGACTGCTATGCCAATGGTCATCGTAGCCTGGTAACCCAGACGGTCGGCGGTTCGTCCAGCCAGAGGAGAAAAGACGGCCAGGGTGAAGGCCAGCGGGGCGATGAGAAGCCCGGCAACACCAGTATCAGACCCACGCAACTGAATCAAGTACAACGATAGCGACAACTGAAGACCCATCAAGCAGAAGAACAGAGCGCTCGAGATAACCACCACGACAGTATAACGCACGTTAGCAAAGAGATGCAGTTCGACAAAGGGAAGGGAGACACATCTCTCAGTGACCACGAACAAGACCATCAACGCTGCAAACACTCCCCACAGACTCAGACTGGCCCACGAACTCCAGCCCCAATCACTGCCCCGTGTCAGGTTGAATACAAAGATCAGCATCGCCAGCATGAGCGTGCTCGCGCCCAAAAAATCGAATGGACGAGTATCGTGTTTGCGATCGCACGGAACAACCGAGTAGACCAATATCCCCCCCAGGAACGAGATAGCCCCGGTGAGCCAAAACGTGGCTGGCCAGCCGAAAACCTGCACCAGAAAGCCGCTGATCACCGGCCCCAGCCCATGGGCCGCTCCGTTGACCGTAGCCCACACTCCAATTGCCAGGCCGCGCTCGCGGTCGGGAAACACTTCGCTGATGATCCCCATCACCGACGGCAAGGTGGTGGCACTGAAGATGCCTTGAAGGGCCCGGAAAGCGATCAGCCAGCCAAAACCTGGCGCGAATGCGGCCCCCCAAGAGAATACGGACATGCCCATCAGCCCCACGGTGTAGATCCGGCGATAGCCGTACCGGTCGCCCAGCCAACCAAAGATTGGCATGAGGATAGCCACCAGCAGCACATAGGCAGAGATGACCCACACACCTAGATGCAGTCCCACCCTGTACTGCTCCAAGATCGATGGCAAGGCCACCGGCATCATACTGTTGCCCAGTGTGCCCACCCAGGTGCCAATCAGAACTGCGCCAACTACCCACCAGCGTCGAGAGTAGGTCTTGTCAGTGTCTGGCATCATTCAGAACGTGCGCAGGTTTCCTCGTCGCTTAGCCCCAGCGTCAGGCGGGTGTGCAAGAGGTCAACCAGGCCCTCGACCGGTTGGGCGTGAGCATCCTGTTTGTGCATACTTGTGATTTTTCCGATGGTCACTTGAGTTGGGCGCGGGGCAGCTTGTTCAGATCAATCCTTCCTTTGCAGGAAGGGCAGGTTCCGCCGGATTCCTGAATCTGCTTCACCGTGTAGTCCAGATAACAATGAGGACAGATCACAAATTCCTCCGGCTCTTTGTTCTTGCTCCGCCGGTTCTTGGGTTTCTTCTTGCCGAAGAGAGGCATCGAGACACCTCCTGCACTAGTCGAGGCGCCCCCGCCGGGCTCTCCAGACATGAGAGCGCAGCAGGAACGCCTCGTGACGTGTGTTTGGCCCTGATGTGCTTGCTACATCAAGATGATGGCCACGACGGTGGCTGCGGTGACGCCAGCGATGCAAGGCCAAAAGTTCTTGCGGCACAGCTCGATGGCTGGCACGCCGGTGATGGCAGAGACGGGCAGGACCGCCCAGGGGACGATCACCCCGCCGCCTATCCAGATCATGGCGATCTGGCCCAACGCGGCCAGGGTGGCCGTGTTCAGGTTAAGCGCCTGCCCCCAGGAGGCAGCCAGGGCGCCCATCAGCGGCAGGTCGTTGAAGCCCGATCCGTCCAGCCCAGTGATCCCGGCCAGGATGGTGTGCATGAAGCCAACGACCACCTTGCCCATAGGGATGACGTTGGTCAGGGCCTTGATCAGATCAATGATCAGTGGCCTGCCTGCCCCGCCAAAGATGGCCTCGCTGTGCTCGGGCACACCCATCAGGTAGAAGCCAGCCACGATGAATACCGGTGCAAAGACCTTCATGCCGAACATGAATCCCTCGCGCAGGCAGTTGGTGACCTGTTCCGCGCCTTCTCCGAATCCGTCCTTCCAGAAGCAGAAGAGCGCGAGGAGCACCAAGGACGTGCCACCCAGCACGGCAGTGGCGTCACCGCCGCGGATCTCCAGGAAGATCAAGAGAATCACGTCCACCAGGAAGGCCAGCGGCACCAGCCAGGCCGCGGTCTTGGCCATCGTGGAGTACTCACGGGACTCGGCGGCGGCCTCCTCCTCCTCGAACTTGAGGTACTCGGTCTCGGTCACCGTGTGGGCTTTGATATCCTTGCGCACGACCAGGAACCAGGCCACCGCCAGAGCCACGACGGAGGCGACGATGTTGAGGGGGGTGCTGGCGGCCAAGATGTCGCTCACTGGTACGCCAGCGGCCTCGGCCGTCAGTTTGGGTGCGCCTTGGATCACATAGTCGGTGGCCAGGCAGACGCCGTGGCCGAAGAGGTTCATAGCCATGGCGATGGAGATGGCCGGTAGTCCGACGGCGAGACCTGCCGGGAAGAGAATCGTTCCCACCAGAGCAGTGGCCGGTGAAGGCCAGATGAAGAGAGCAGCGACATACATCACCACGCCGATGATCCAGAAGGCTACGGTGGGGCTGCGCATCAACCGCCGAGCCGGTCGCACCATCAAGTACAGCGCCCCTGACTTTTCCAATCCCTTAGCCAGAGATACGACGATGGAGATGATGAACACAATGTCCAGTAGAACCGCGCCTGAGCGGAGCATGCCGTTAAAGATGCCCTGCAGGCCGCCGATCGGGCTGCCCAAAAGGATCCAGCCCAAGATGAACATCCCGATCAAAGCGACGATCGAGGTATCCTTCCGCGTAGCCAGAGCAACAAAGATCAGAATCACGAATACGGCATAGACCCAATGGGCGGCTGTCAGTTGAACTGCTTCTGCCATTTGAGACATCCTCCTTGGCTTGGTGGGGCCACTGGCAGCTTGGCCAGCGGCCAGGGTAATGGGTCATTAGAAGTCTCCAGGGTGAGCAGGACGGCCGCTTGACGGCGAAGAGGTTCTGCATTACGCTAGCCTCGTGTGAGGGGAGGGGGAGTTCACCCATTCCCTTTCCCCTGACACCCCGCTCGGGCAAGTACGTCCAGGTCGCGCACCCTGTTTGCTTATCCGCGCCTCACCTCCTTTCGACCGCTTGCGGGAGAACTAGCGTATCTCGCGGCCAAAGAAACCTTTGAACCCGGCCTCGTCCACACGTTGCTGGATAGCAGCGACATCAGTGGTGTAGCTTCGCAGTTCCTTCATGCGCTCAAAGTAGATCGAACCCGAGAAGGTATACTTCCTGCTCATCCCTTCCTCGGTCTGCATCTGTTCTCGGACGTAGGCGATGGCGTCGCCCACAGCCGTGGTGCGGGGGATGGTCACCAACTCTCTGCCAAGAACCTGCCTTACACCATTGTGCCCGGCCAGTGTGCCTGTGCAGATGGCCTCGGTGTGGCCCACCAGCAGTCCTGCCTTTTCCCCGGCGCAGAACAGGTTATCTAGCCCTTCCACTCTTAGATAGTTGTCCCGGGGGGAGAGAGCCAGGTAGCGTACCGAGTTCCCTTTGCCACCGGCATAGGGGTCCTCGTACCGGGCGTTCTCCATCCCCGGGATGCGGCGCAGTTCATCGAGAGGGTAGAACGACGTCATCAGTTTCACATGACCGGTGTCCAACAGTACCAGATTCTCAGCGAAGGCGAGGAGGGCGTATTGCTGGCACGCTTTAGCGACCAGTTTCTCCTCGTGAACCAGTTCCTTGGGGACCGGCACGACGGCTACACCGGTGCGATTCAACTCGTCCACGATGGCCCGGTCCACCGAGTCCTTGTGCAGCTTGCAGGAGCCGCTCATCGCCCCAATGCTGCCATCAGGCCTGCGCCCCACCATCTCCTTGACCCCGGCTTTGGCAGCAATGCTCACCCGACCACCCCAACTGGGGCAGCGGAGGACACACATCGCGCAGCCGTTGCCATACTTGCGACAGTTGCCCTGAGGGCCTGCCGTCCCGGTGGTCTCCACGAAGGCGTCACCCTCCAGGCGCTCCCCGCTGTCCAGGACGACCGCCTCCAGGTGGTCATCCTTCCTCTCCACGTCGCGGGCCCGGGCCATCATCCAGAGTTTCACGCCCTGCTCCAGGAGGTAGCGGCGCACGGTCGGTTCCATTAGAGCCACGTCGTACAAGGTGGCATGCTTGTGGCCGGGGAACTCCATATTGGTGTGGCGGGCTACCTGATCGGCCAGACGGAAGAGATCGCCGCCGCCCATAGCGATCATCTCCTCGGCAGCGGTGAAGCGGCCATTGTTGCGCATGATGCCACCCACCAGCCCGGTGCCCAGCAGACAATCGGTTCTCTCGACCAGGACCGCCTCTGCGCCGGCCTTCCTGGCCGCCAGGGCCGCCGCGCACCCGGCCCACCCCCCGCCGATAATCACGATTCTTGGCATCTCTCTATTCTCCTTTGTCTTGCTTGGCTCGTCTCGCTCGATGAAACTTTTCCACCGGTGGCAGTTCGGTGGTCTCACATGCTGTCAAGATGTCAATGAAGGTGGGATGGTCTGCGGATAGCGCTTCTTGCAGCGCCGGTTCTACCTCCTCCGGGTTTTCCACCCGCACCCCGCGCAGGCCAAAGCCACGAGCAATCGCCACGTGGTCGGTATCGGCCGAAAAGTCCACGCCGAAACAGCGTCCGTCGTACAACAAATCCTGGCTAACCTTGATCCAACCAAAAGTGGCGTTGTTGAACTGGATGATGGTCACCGGCAGTCCCAACCGCCCCACGGTCTCCAGTTCGCCCGCGCTCATGCCAAAGCTCCCGTCCCCCATCATTCCCACCACCGTGGCCTGAGGCCGGGCCAGTTTGGCTCCCACCACGCCGGGAATGGCGTAGCCCAGTCCACCGTAGCCCCGAGGAATGATCACCCGCCGCCCGGCGGCCGAGCGCAGATAGGCAGCGGTGAACGGGGTAGGTGTGCCGGCATCGGCGATGACAACGCTGTCGGCTGGTAACAGGCGAGCCAGCGTCTGGATCACCCTCTGCGGCTTGATGGGGACAGTGGTGGCTGTTGCCTGGGTCTCGAAATCGGCCCAGAAGACAGCGACCTCATCGGCGAGTTCGGTCAGAGGATTGGGATGAGGCTGGACGGCCCGAGCACGGACGGCCGCCAGCAGATCGGCCAAACCTAACCTGGCATCCCCCACCAGGCCAACGGCGGTGGGATAATTGCGTCCGATCTCGCTCGGGTCCACATCCAGGTGCAGGATAGTCTGGCTGGTGGTGAGAGGGGGCAGCGTCCATCCCGCGGTGGTCACGGAGTCGGTCTTGCAACCGACGTACAGAACCGTGTCGGCGGATCCGAGCACCCCATTGCCGTAAGGTCGACGACCGTTGCTACCTACCACGCCCAGGCTGAGGGGGTGATCCTCAGCGATGGCCCCTTTGCCACAGATGGAGGTGCCCACCGGCGCGTCCAGCGCCTCGGCCAGCGCCGTCAGTTCGGCCCAGGCCCCGGAGCTGACTGCCCCACCGCCGGCGACGATGACCGGTCTCCCGGCCTGTGCCAGAATGTCGGCCGCTCGTTGCACGGCCGCCGGATCGGGACGGGTGCGGTAGGAGGGGTAGCTTTGGCAAGGCTCTTCGGCGTGAAGCGACGGGTCATTCACTTCATCCGCCAATACATCCATCGGTAGCGTGATCTGCACCGCGCCAGGGCGACCGCTGGTGGCGAGGCGGAACGCCTGACGCATGACGTCGGGGACGCGGTCGGCCTGCTTGACCAGGGTGCTCCATTTGGTGATGGGAGCGAAAAGGGCCGGCTGGTCGAGGGTGGTGAGAACGTTGCGGCCCTCCTTGCTGACGGGGGTATCGGAGTTAATGGCAATGACAGGGATAGAGGAGGCATGAGGTTCGCCCAATCCAGAAGCCAGGTAGGTGGCCCCAGCTCCGCTGGGCCCTTCGCAGACGCCGGGACGGAAGCTGACCCGAGCGTAGGCGTCGGCCATGAACGCCGCCGAGCGCTCGTCGCGGGCCAGTATGTGAGTGATCCCCCCTTGCGCCTGGCGCAGAGCATCGTAGAAAGCTAGACCGGTGTCACCCGGGACGCCAAAGATGTGGCGCACTCCGTAAGCCTTGAGCATTTCTACTACAAGCTGGCCACCAGTGAGTCGCATAGATCCTCCCCTTAAACGCATTAAGATAATGGTAGCACTGGCACGAAGTTAACGTGACAGGCTGCCGCCGCACCTTACTTTGGAGGTATCTTTTCAATAAACCGGGGTAGGGGCAGGTCTTGTACCTGCCCAAGAGGGCGACCACGAGGGTTCGCCCCTACATATTGAGATGATACCTTTGGAGGCACTGCTGAGATGTCCCTGTGTCGGTTTAGCAGAGTGACCAATTGTTGACTAGCGCGAAAACTAACCGTGAGGTCGCTTTTGTTGGGCCACTAAGACAGACCGGAAGTTGAAGGGTCTTCGGGTAAGGAGATGTCTTGCAGTACGCTGTGCAGGTGGTTGCGCATAGCCTGCTCTGCTGCGTCTGGATCCTGACGACGCAGCGCATCTAGAACGCGGCGATGCTCTTTGACCGATTTATTGAGTCGTCCGCTTATCTGGTCGGAGATTGCGCGAAAACGCTGGACATGGTCATCCAGGTTGCGGATGATCAGGGTCAGGCGCTGGCTGTCGACCTTGTCGATGATAGCGTCGTGGAGGCTTTTGCCCAGTTCGGAGCAGACGGCCAGGTCACCCTCGGTCAGGGCGGCCTCAGCAGCCGTGAGGTTTTGCCCGATTTGATCCAGTTCATCGGGAGAGAAGAGAGGAGCAGCGAGGCGGACAGCCAGCCCTTCCAGCACAGCCCGCAGTTGGAAGACTTCTGTCAGGTCTTTGATGGTCACCTCGGTGACGCAGGTGCCCTTGAAGAGAATGCGGGTGACGAATCCCTCTCGCTCCAACTCTTGCAGGGCATCGCGTACTGGAGTTTTGCTGATGCCCAGCTCTTGGGCCAACTGGGTCTCGACCAGCGGAGTACCAGGCTGGAGCTGGACCGATAGAATAGCGCTCTTGATGACGCCGTAAGCTCGGTCTTTGAGAGAAACAGGGCTGCCGACCTTTTCCAGGCGAAATGGCAGGGACATGGGACACCCTCCATGTCTACAACGTATCTCGTATCTGATATCTCGTATACCATATTCTACCAGGGTTGGTGAGAAATGTCAAGCTAGTCTCCCGCCGGGCAGCGATAAAGAACACGTGGGCAGGAGGGAAAGAGTCGGAGCAAGAGAAGTGGGCACTTGAGAGATGTGCACAGAGATGAAACGTGCGCGTGTGGTTTTCAGAGAGGAAACCGAGGAGGTTACCAAGCACAATCGGTCGCTGACGCAGGAGAGCGTTCTCCAGCACCAGCTCCGATCCAGAACGAATGTGCTTTTCGGCCAGGACAGCGGCCGGAAGTGACCCGCATAGGACTTGAACCTATAACCAAGGGATTAAGAGTCCCCTGCTCTGCCAAATTGAGCTAGCGGGCCAAGCGAGGCAATTATACTGAGTTGGGAGCATTTGTCAAGGCGAGGCGGCTTAGGGCTTTCGCAGCGGGTCGAAAGCTCCGGGGGGCAAATCTGTGGGTCTGCAAGGTTTCCACGTGTAGATATGGGGGCAAGTGGCACGGAGGCTTGGGTTGTATGATTTTGCAGGTGACTTTT
>Ga0180432_10000215_pt1 | contig 91902 bp, 84 predicted proteins | sample SS_ome_10_FD_132414 | JGI IMG/M metagenome (GOLD analysis project Ga0180432, IMG submission 132414) | Hypersaline lake sediment archaeal communities from the Salton Sea, California, USA - SS_1_MS_2 metaG | ecosystem: Environmental > Aquatic > Non-marine Saline and Alkaline > Hypersaline >... | reverse complement strand
CTTACGATCACAAAACGAAAAAAAGCCAACCCCGAAATAAAAGCGGCTATAGAAGAGGCATCGCCTCCATCTACAGACCAGAAGATCCTTAACGCCATAAAAGTGTTACGGCAAAGAGAAGAGCCTGTAACACGAAAAAGTATCGCAAAAGAGGCGGGGCGTAATGAGGGTACGATCATAGAACGAAAAAAAGCCAATCCCGAAATAAAAGCGGCTATAGAAGAGGCATTACTGTTACCGTCTGATTGGAAGATCCTTAACGCCATAAAAGCGTTAAGGAAAAGAGAAGAGCCCGTAACCCAAACAAGTATCGCAAAAGAGGCGGGGCTTAGTGAGCTTACGATCACAAAACGAAAAAAAGCCAACCCCGAAATAAAAGCGGCTATAGAAGAGGCATCGCCTCCATCTACAGACCAGAAGATCCTTAACGCCATAAAAGCGTTAAGGCAAAGAGAAGAGCCCGTAACACGAAAAAGTATCGCAAAAGAGGCGGGGCTTGGTGAGGGTACGATCACAAACCGAAAAAAAGCCAACCCCGAAATAAAAGCGGCTATAGAAGAGGCATTGGTAGAAAGAAAGCCGTTTTCCGGAGATGGAAAGTTGATCAAAGGCACGGGTTCGGGCAGTGTTTATACGAATTTTTTAGGGGCAGGAGATTTACAGCACTGGGGTGGAAAGTTGTTGCAATTGTTGGTGCGGTGTATAAGGAATTATTCCGGGATACTTGTGAAAAAACTTCACTACGGTGAAGTGGGAACGACACCTTCCTACCTGTTTTCGGAAAGGAATGATGCCCGGAACGGCCGGCCTCTGGCTTCGGCCGCGGAGGACAAGTTTCCCTTTGCCGCGGATAAAAATGCGCAACAAGGCCTTGTAACTTCAACTATATCAAAGGGTTCCGACGAAGTAAAACGTCCCCAAGTCAAAACCCAAGCCAAAATAGGTTATTTGCCAGGCAATATAAATAGCGCACAGAGAGAAGACAGGGCTCCGGGCGATAGGTTGCTGTTCCCTATTTCCGGACAAGAAACGATGGCAATTTGGCCTGCGAGCTTTTCTTATCATGTTGATTCTATGCTGGCACCGTTAAAAGATAAGTCGTTTAGAGACATCGTGTTAATGGAACGCAGCCCGTTTATCAATGTCCGGCTCGTCAAGAAAATAATATTTCTTTTAATGACAAGAGAAGACGCCTTCAATCCTGAAACAGGGTACATGATAACGGCGGGCGGATGGAAATCGTTGGATTTACCTTTTATTTCCGGAAGAAAAATTGACAAAATTGTGCGAACACAATCCTTCCCCGGGTTTATTAATGGTGAAGGCATGGATAATAAATTCGGAACAAAAAGTTTGGTAGTTATCAGAAAGAAATGGGGGAAGATTGTAGCGGAGATCCCTGAAAAAATAATGATAGAGGAGCTAATGCGCGAGGAGAACTTCGGCTTTCAAAGAAAGTTAGCCAGGGCGTTTAGGAGAAAACGCGGCGTTGTTGGTGTATGGTTTATTGATTACGAGAGATTACGCAACTCAATGCGCCTGCCTCTTGTTACAATTGAAAATGCCCGTGATTTTGCCATGACCCTCCAATACAACAATACGAGATTATCGAGTGGCGCATTACTGGAAAAGGAAATTAAGAAAACGCAGGATTTGGCAGAGATTGCCCGTAAGCACGGAAAAAAGTTTGTAGGCAGGTTTGATCTGCATGACTGGGGTTTTACCGATAAGACATATAGCTTACGCCCAATGCTTGGAGAAGAGGGGGAACTTGTTGGCGTTTTCAAAAGATTTTTTCCCGCGGAAAACTGGAGTGTTAAATATTTAAAAAACGAAAACAGGGGTAGTATTGACCCATCTACAAGTGATCCGTTTGGACCTACGCTTTATGTATATACTGGCACAGAAAATGATAAGGAAAAAATCCCCATAGGAAATATGGCGGAAAGAAAAGGGCTTTATGAAAAAGTCGCGCGTGAGACGCGGGAATTCATCGCTAAACATAGAAAAAATTTTTTGAAAAACGGTTTAGAAATAGTTACGTGTATGGGGCACGCCTTTGAGGTTAAACGTAGGTTAAAAAAATACGGGATCGAATCTGATTTGTTTTTCTGGATAGATGAGAAAATGCATTTGTATCATGTATGGGCCCGGACAGAAGACGGTTACATAATCGACGCCTATACACTTGATGAAGGCATATCCCGAATATTAAGTTTTGATGAAGACAGGGAAAGCGAATATTCAGGTATTGAGATTGCAAAGTTTCCGGGGGCAAGCGAAGATTCGGAAAAATGGAACGCAATTGCGGCAAAACTAGAAAGAGAAGAATCGGCGTATAATAACCCGGCCGCGGTGAAAAGGACAAAAAGCCATGCCCTGCGCCCGGAAAGCCATCCGGGAAGCCGACATTTAAAAACGCCTTGTAAAGATTCCGGTACCTTGCTTTCCGCTAAAGCGCTTTCCGTTGCCTTGCCGGATAGTGTTGCGGCGGAAAAAAACACTTTCATAACAGGGGCGGAAAAGCCCGTAAGAGAAATTTTTTACGCGAAGATGATGAAGATTCTTCAAAACCATGGTTTTGAAAATGGTTTTACCCGGGAAAACCTGATAGGAATATACTTTAGCGAATTTGGCGAAAGACTTTTTATCCGGGATGCCGATACTTTCATACTTTATGCGTTAAAAATAGGCTGGATCCGGAATTACCCGGACAGAGAAAATGTTTTTATTTTTACGCAGGAGTGGGATAAATGGGTTTTAAGGGAAGAGGAGCCGACTTTTAACGTGCAGGACGCCGGAATTTTTTCAGATGAGGCGTTGCGTTCTTATTTATGCGAAATTATTCGGCCGGGCATGGACGTTGCCGATATGGGCGCGGCTCACGGACAAAGAGCGGTAGTGTCGGCGCGTTTAGGCGCCCGCGTAGACGCGATTGAAATACATAGAATGACCCTGCTTGAAGCTATTGAGAGGTTCAAAGCCCAGCCGGCTGAAATTCGCGGGCGTATTCGCGCGGTATTAAGCGATCTTTTTGAAAATTCTTTGTTGCGTGGCAAAAAATATGACGTGATAGTTTTTTCACCCCCGAGAGTCAATGAAAAAAAACCATCACTCGCTTCAGATTTCAGAAGGATCATTGAAGACCATGAATTCAGGCTTTTAGGCCGCTTTCTTGATGAGGCAAAACTTCACCTGAAAGGCGACGGGAAAATAGTTCTGGCATACGGCATTGACGATGAAATCGGCGATGAAGACGGCCATGTTTTTATGGGCGGAATGCAGACTTTGGCGCGCCTCGGCAAAGATGTATGGACGATGCGTAGGGTTTCTTCAGATCCCGATGCTTTTTTCGCGATTTATGAACTCACCTTTAAAACGGCAAAACCGTTAGGATCCGTCACGCTTTCGGAAGGAAAGGAGTCAGCTAATCCAGCGCTCCGGCGGAAAACAGCGTGGCTTGAAAGTAAATACGGGGATAAGTTAAGGGATTGCTATACAAAATCCCCCGATGAGTTTTTACGGTTTACAGATCCGGATAATCTTGCTCAACCATTTTTCGCAGCGATAACTACGGGAGTATCAGGCGAAGTAATTGGTTCAGAAGAAGCCGAGTTTTGCAATTACATTATAGTCCTGGATAAGATAAGAAAAAAAGCCGCGTTAATTCATACGGATAATTATAAATTTTTGACGAATGCTGAAAATGCCTTGAAAAAAACCTGTAAAATGCTGGATCTTGTTTTGGGAGAAAGAGATTATATAGAAAAAAATACTTTAGCAATTATCGCGAAAAGGCCGGCTATATCCGGGGAAATATCCGACGTCACCGCTTCTAAGATTGAGGCACTGTTCAAAAAAGCCGCTAATAATCTTGGCCTCCCGTTGCTGGAAACAGATACAAGCAGGCACTGGATAAAAAATAAAGTAGTATTTACGGTAGATGAAGGATCGTTACTCGCGTTGTCCCCGGAAGGAACGGTTTTGCGCTCCATTGATATGTATGAGATGGAGAAAAAAGGCAGATTTGCGGAAAGAAGGCCGGTACTTCGTAACTTCAGTGAGCCTGAACAGCTGGCAGAGAACTGGAAAGAAGCGGCGATTTCTACGCTGCTTTCGGGAAGAAAAATCGCGTTGTTTTTCAGCCGTAAATTAAGGGGCTATGATAAGCATCACCCGCAGCTGCGGGATGATATAGAAAAATGGAAAGAAAATATGACGCGAAAATACCCCCGCTCTCGCAGCTTGATGAACAATTTGATCACAGGGGATTTTGAGACACTCGAAGAGCTGAATACGTCTCTGGAAGGGTTGCGGGAGGAGCGCGGGGTAGATTTAAGCGATCAAAGCAAAGATTTTATCTTTACATTCGAGCCGGAAAACGAGAAAGTTGGCGCGGAAAATCTACCGAGGGCATTAAGGCCCGTTTATATAAAAATTAAGGAAAAGAAAAATGGAGAATTCAGAACTAATGAATTCTATGATCCGAGCCTGGATATATTAACGATTTCGGTCATGGCCGCGTTTTTCGAACTCAATGCCGATGATATATATCGTATTTTCGAAGGTATCGGGATAAACAGGCGGAAACTCGAAGAAGATATGAACATATGCGGTATCGACGAAGATAAAAATGGAAACGCATTTCTTATCTTTACCGTTATTCCGCGCGCAAAGGCTTATGAGCATAATGGGATGAGAAACCGCAACAAGGTCAGGGCGCAATTTACCCGCGCCGCATAACAGCGTAACAATCTTATTAATCAACGAACTATGTCAACCGTCTAGACTGAAAAGGATTAGCCGGTCGTGATTAGGATATCAAAAAGTTTGATTACCCGCCTTGACGCTTTTGCAGTTTTCAGGTATACTTAATTTGAGCCCGGAAAAGCCTTTAAGTCGTTTTGACCGAAAGGCAGTTTTTTATTTTTTGTAATTAAAAAGATTTAAAAAGTGTTTGTAAGGAAGGGGTTTGAAATGAGAGAGTTAATATTCAAGAACCTGATGGCCCCCGCCGCGAAAAAAAGGGATATTTCAGTCGAGGAAATAGTGGAGAAGAACGGCCTGGTTTCCTCCACAACTAAAAGGTCCATATACTTTGTGCGCGGTTCTCACAGAATCAAGTCCAGGGATGAATTGAAGCACTGGATAGATCGGCGAAGAAAAAACGCGGGCTTGAATAAGAAATTTTTTCATATTCTACGCGAATATTCAGACCGCGACAAGAAAGACAAGCTAATGTGCAAGATGAGAGGTTCGTTCTACGTGATTTCCGGTGAATCGGTATATAACATAGTTTTTGTGCACGCGATAAGGATAAGAATAAGTAGATCATAGCAGAAAGCGGCAAAATGGATTTGTATCATCTGCACCCGGAACACGCGAAAGGCCTGATACACATGCTGATATTTCTTGCGGTCCTTTTTAAGGTTCACGTGATCGACAGGAAAATAAGCATGCTTGAGAAAACAGTCATAAACAAATAAAGCCCGCGAAAAATTTTTAAAACGGGGCTTTTGGGAGGGGCGTAAAGTTTACGCTCCTCTTTTTTTTGATGAAACCGTGATTTGCGGTAGACACAAGCGGTTGCTGTAAATCATAAATTCAAACTAAACCGGACGGCGCAAAGCGCCCGAAGAATCTCATTTTATTTGACTATGGCCTGTATATATGATAATATTTGGCTATGGTGAAAACGCCAATAGCTGTTCTCGGAGACGGTGGATGGGGGACGACCGTAGCAATACTCCTTGCCAATAAGGGGTATGATATCACCGTGTGGGGGGCGTTTCCTGATCATATATCAGTTTTGAAAAAAGAAAGGATTAACCGGAAGTTTCTTCCCGGAATACAGATACCGGGAAGGATTCGCTTTACATCCGAGGCGGCCGATGTAAGAAAATGCTCGATAGCCGTAATCGCGGTGCCGTCAAAATACCTGCGTAGTACACTGAAAATATTTGAAGGAAAAATCGCCGAGAAAGCGGTTTCGCTTACGAAAGGTATCGAGGAAGATACTTTTAAGAGGCCTTCCGAGGTTATATATGATGTTTGCGGCCCTATTAAAATAGCGGTTGTTTCTGGTCCGACAATATCATTTGAGGTAGCGCGCGATCTTCCCGCTACTGTTGTCGCGGCCTCCCCGGACAGGGCGTTTGCCGGGGAAATACAGAATATTTTTACAACTCCGAATTTCAGGGCATATACCTCCGTGGATGTGATTGGCGTGGAGCTCGGAGGCGCTTTAAAAAATGTAATAGCTATCGCGGCCGGCATTTCTGACGGAATGGGTTTTGGCGTAAACTCAAAAGCGGCGCTTCTTACGAGAGGTTTGGCCGAGATTATTCGTTTCGGGGACAAATTAGGCGCGAAAAAAGAAACATTTTTCGGATTAAGCGGATTGGGCGACCTTGCCACGACTTGCATGAGCGACCATTCGAGAAATCGCTGGTTCGGGCAGGAAATCGCCAAAGGAAGGAAACCGAAAGATGTACTTGGGGGAACCGATATGATAGTTGAAGGCGTGACTACGGTCAGGTCCGCTTACGAATTGTCTAAAAAAAACGGGGTAGAAATGCCTATAACGCAGAAAATTTATGAACTTTTATATCGCGGTAAAAAGCCGGAAGACGCTGTAAGGGAGCTTATGACACGGGCTCTTAAACAGGAGGAATTATGAGAGTTGTTAATGTCGGGCTTATAGGGTTCGGAACCGTCGGCAAGGGCGTTGTAAAGGCGCTTCTTTCCAAAAAAGGAATTCTTAAGGTGAAATCCGGTATTTCCGTAAACCTGGCCAAGATTGCCGATAAGGATTTAAGGTCAGGGCGCGGTTTTAGTGTACCGGGAAAACTTCTTACCAGGGACGTGGACTCGGTCATAAAAGATAAAGACATAGATGTCATCGTAGAGCTGATAGGCGGAATACACCCCGCGAAAGAGATTATCCTGAAAGCGCTATCGCTGGGTAAGCGGGTTGTTACGGCAAATAAGGCGCTCCTCGCCGAATACGGGATGGAAATATTTACCGCGGCGTCGCGTTTTCAAAGCTCGGTTGGATTTGAGGCAAGCGTTGGCGGCGGCATACCCATTATCGCCCCGTTAAAAAAATCGCTGGTGGCAAATGACATACAACTTATATATGGGATACTAAACGGCACTTCAAATTTCATTCTTAGCAAGATGTCCGAGGAGGATTGTTCTTTTATTGAGGCGCTGAAAGACGCAAAGGAAAGGGGTATAGCCGAGAAAAATCCGAAATTAGATATAAGCGGCGGGGATTCGTGCCATAAGCTTGCTATACTGGCCTTGATGGGATTCGGATTTAATGTCAAACTGAAAGATATCTATGTTGAAGGTATCGAGGGCCTGGATCCGACGGACATGCAATATGCTAAAAACTGGGGATATGATATTAAGCTGTTGGCTATAGGGAAAAAAATCGGCAGTGCATTGGATCTCAGAGTCCATCCGACCCTGATTTCCCTGAAAAGTATTTTGGCGGGCGTAAAAGGCGAAAATAACGCTATATTTGTCAGGGGTGACATGGTCGGGGAAACGCTTTTTTACGGCCGGGGCGCCGGCAGCCTTCCGACCGCGAGTTCCGTTGTGGGTGATATTATGAAAATCGCCGAAAGTATAACCGCGAAAATCCCGGCACAACCTTTTAAACCGGAATTCAACGGAAGTATTAAAAAAATACGAAAAATCAATGATTTGAACGTCAGGTATTATATCAGGTTTTCCGCCATTGACAGGCCCGGTGTTTTGTCCAGAGTTTCCAGTATACTGGCGCAAAACGGAATAAGCATAGCTACTGTTTCGCAGAAAGAAAGAAAAAAAGGCCAGCCGGTTCCTATAGTTATGCTGACACATTACGCGAACGAAGGCAGGATGAATAAGGCGCTGGCAAAAATAAAAAAATTACCGTTTATAACAAAAAAGCCCGTAGGAATAAGAATAGCGTGATAGGCATGGGTGTAATAGAGAGATACAGAAAATATCTGCCCGTAACCGGTAAAACACCGATAATTTCTTTGAATGAAGGAGATACCCCTCTTGTAAGGGCCCCGCATATTGAAGAGCTGCTTGGCGGTTTTGCGGAGGTTTATCTTAAGTACGAAGGGTTGAACCCGACAGGTTCTTTTAAGGACAGGGGCATGACCCTTGCAATATCAAAAGTTGTTGAAGAGGGTTCAGGGGCGGTTATTTGCGCATCGACCGGGAACACTTCCGCTTCAGCGGCGGCTTACGCGGCCCGAGCCAAAATAAAGTGTGTTGTTCTCATACCTGAGGGTTCGATTGCCCTGGGGAAACTCGCGCAGGCGCTTATACACGGGGCCGAGGTTGTAGCGGTAAAAGGAAATTTCGATGACTGCCTGAAACTCGTAAAAGAAATTACCGAAAAATACCCCATTACCCTGGTTAATTCCCTGAATCCTTACAGGATTGAAGGGCAGAAGACAGGCGCTTTTGAAATTTGCGATTCTTTGAAATGCGCGCCGGATTACCACGCTATTCCCGTGGGAAATGCCGGCAACATAACCGCTTACTGGATGGGATACAAAGAGTACAGGCAAGCCGGCCGGATAAATGCCCTGCCGAAAATGATCGGATTTCAGGCTGCCGGTTCCGCGCCTATAGTAAAGGGGCATGTTATAAAAGACCCCAAAACCATAGCGACCGCGATAAAAATAGGAAATCCGGCCAGCTGGAAAAAGGCCGAGGCCGCGCGCGATGAATCGGGCGGGCTTATAGAAGCGGTAAGCGATGATGAAATTTTAAACGCGTATGAATTGGTTGCTTCGAAGGAAGGCGTATTCGTTGAGCCGGCATCGGCCGCGAGTGTCGCAGGGGTATTAAAGAAAGCGAAAGAGGGGTATTTTAAAAACGCAAACCGAAAACCGCGAGCCGAAAAACCGCGGATTGTCTGTGTATTAACCGGGCACGGATTGAAAGACCCCGACAGGGCGATAGCGAGCGTTAAGAAACCGAGGGTGTTACCGGCAAAGTTAGACGCAATTATAAAAGAGGCCGGTTTGTGATTATGAAGGCGATTTTCACGGCGGGAATGCTTTATTAAATGCCGGGACGTAGCGCAGTTTGGTTTAGCGCGCTTGCTTGGGGTGCAAGAGGTCAGCGGTTCAAATCCGCTCGTCCCGACCAACGGAATAGAAAACATTCCCGCCGGGAAAATTTAAAGAAACGCGCTTGGGCGCAAGGAGTCAACGGTTGGAATCCGCTTAGCGGTGCCCGGTGTGATGCCGGAAAATTTTTACGAAGGGAAATTTATATTTAAGGCCGAAGGGATAAAACATGAAGTACATAGTTCTGGTCGGTGACGGGATGAGTGATCGGCCAATCGACGAGTTGAACGGGCGTACGCCGTTGGAGGTTTCTCATTGCCGGAACATGGATGAAATTGTGGAAAAAGGCCGGATCGGCACCGCCTCTACCGTTCCAAAGGGCATGATACCGGCCAGTGACGTTGCGAATCTTTCAATACTTGGCTATGATCCAAAGAAATATTATTCCGGAAGAGGGCCGCTGGAAGCTGAGAATATAGGCGTTAATTTAGGCGAAAAAGATATTGCTTTCAGATGCAACCTTGTTACCGAAGCCGGGGATAAAATGGTAGATTATTCCGCCGGGCATATAACCTCGAAAGAGGCGCAGGTCCTCATGGAAGCGATAGATAAGGAGCTTGGCAGCGAGAGTGTAAAATTTTATCACGGCATAAGCTACAGAAACCTTATGGTTTTAAAGGCAAAATTCAAGGAAGAGGCGCTAAAATTTTCTAAAATAAAATGCATGCCGCCTCATGATATAATGAATAAAAATATTTCAAAAAACCTTCCCAGGGGTGAAGGGCAAAAAATACTGATAGGATTGATGAAAAAGTCCCGGGAAATCCTTGCGCATACGGATGTCAACAAAGTCAGAATAGACCTGGGCGAAAATCCCGCCAGCATGATATGGTTGTGGGGGCCGGGTGGAAAACCTGAGATGCCTCTTTTTAAGGATCTTTACGGCGTGAAAGGTTCGATAATTTCGGCGGTAGACCTTATTAAGGGCATTGGCAAGATAATAGGCCTGGACGTGATAAATGTGCCGGGCGCCACCGGATATTACGATACCAATTACATCGGAAAGGGCGAATACGCGCTTAAAGCCCTTGAGGAAAAGGATTTTGTATTCGTACATGTAGAGGCGCCTGATGAAGCGGGCCATAATGGTGATATCAGAGAAAAAATCGCGGCCATAGAAAATTTCGATAAATTTGTGGTGGGAAAGATTTGGGGGGAATTTAAGAAAAAGAAGAATTTCAGGATAATGGTTTTACCGGACCACGCGACCCCGATATCCTGCAGGACGCATACTATCGACCCGATACCTTTCGCGATTTGCGGCGAGGATATCACGCCTGACGGGGCTCACGTTTTTACGGAAGCCGCTTCCCGGGCCGCCAAATTTAATGTCGGCGAAGGATGGCTTTTGATGAAATACCTGATTCACGCGAGGGTATAGTGTATGGGGTCGATAATAGTAATAATAGCCGGGTCCGCGTTATTTCTTTTTGGATATCTTTTCTACAGTAAAAAAATAGAGAAATTTCTCAGGATCAACCCGGGCAGAAAAACACCCGCCTATACGAAGTACGATGGGGTGGATTATGTTCCGGCCAGGCACTGGTCGGTTCTTTTCGGGCATCATTTCGCGTCCATAGCGGGAGCGGCCCCGATAATAGGCCCGGTACTCGCTATTTCCATCTGGGGCTGGGCGCCTACGCTGATTTGGGTAGTGCTGGGAAGCATATTTATAGGCGGATTGCATGACTATCTGGCGCTTTTCATTTCAGTCAGGCATGGCGGTACTTCCGTAGCCGATATTGCCAAAGACGCCATATCAAAAAACGCGAAAATCGTTTTTTTAATTTTTTTGTGGCTTACGCTCATTCTCATAATCTCGGTATTTGTAAATATTTGCGCCAGGACCTTTGTCGTGAAACCGGCGATAGTACTTCCGTCACTCGGGCTTATTCCCGTCGCGGTTTTCGTGGGTTTTCTGCTTTATAACCTGAGGATTAATCAGGCTGTGGCCACGATTTTGGGGCTTTTTTTTCTGGGTATCCTTATGTTTTTGGGAAAAATATTCCCGATAACGCTCGGACAGAATGCTTTGCGTATCTGGAGCGCAGTTCTCCTCATTTATGCTTTTACCGCGAGCGTTACACCGGTCAATATACTTCTTCAGCCAAGGGACTATCTTGCGAGTTACCTTCTTTTGTTCGGTATTATTTTTGGATACACCGGGCTTTTGATAACCCGGCCCGAATTAAATTTTCCGGCGTTTCTCGGACAAAGCCAGGAAATGAACGCCCTCCCTTTATGGCCTGTTCTTTTTGTTACGGTTGCCTGCGGGGCGATAAGCGGGTTTCATTCCGTGGTAGCCAGCGGTACCACGTCAAAGCAGCTTGCCAATGAAAAAGACGCGAGAAAGATAGGATATGGGGCGATGCTCGCCGAAGGTATTCTCGCCATGCTTGCCATACTGGTTATCGCGGCGGCTTTCAAGGACAGAAATATTTTAAATTCTATGGTGAATAAAGGGGCCGGTCCGGTAGGCGCCTTCGCTGTGGGTTATAGCGCGGTCACAAAAATTTTTCTTGGTAATTTTGGAGGCATTTTTGCTATGCTGATACTCAACGCCTTTATTCTTACTACGCTGGATACAGCAACGAGAATAACGCGGTATCTCACACAGGAGCTTTTTAGAATAAAAAATCGTTTCACCGCGACCATAATCGTAGTGGCGCTTTCGGGATGGCTCGGATTGAGCGGGCAATGGAATGAGATTTGGCCGATTTTCGGTTCCGCGAACCAGCTTATTGCCGCCCTTACGCTGATTGTTGTTACGAGCTGGTTTCTTTCAAGGAGAAGGGTATTTTTTTATACGCTTATTCCTATGCTTTTCATGCTGGCTACGGCATCAGGCGCCCTCATACTGAAGATTAAGGAATACAGCGTTACAAACAATATGTTACTTCTGGTTATTTCAGTTGCGCTTTTGTTCCTTGCCGGTTTTGTTTTTTTCGAGGCGGCGATAGCGATAAAGCGCATATTTAACACGCGAAAAAATTTGTTTGGAGCGGCAAGAGCCAAACATTAAAAAGGGTAAGAACTAAAATTATGGCGAAGAAACTGATAGTCCAGAAATACGGCGGATCAAGCGTGGCGAATGCGGAAAAAATCATTAGGGTCGCCAAACGGATCGTTTCCTACAGGAATAAAGGTTACGATATTGTTGTTGTCGTAAGCGCCCTGGGGGACACTACTGATGAATTACTTGGGCTGGCTTCTGAAATAAACCGGACTCCTTCCGAGAGAGAGCTTGACATGCTTATTTCAACAGGCGAACAGGTTTCCGTGTCGCTTCTCGCGATGGCCGTGCATAAACTGGGAAAAGAGGCAATTTCATTTACCGGCGCCCAAGTTGGAATTATAACCGATTCCTCTCATACAAAAGCGAGGATCCTTGACGTGAACGCTAAGAGGATAAGAGAGGAACTTGGTAAGGGGAAAATAGTTGTGGTTGCCGGTTTCCAGGGCGTAAATCTTGACAGGGAAATAACCACTCTGGGTCGCGGCGGTTCCGACATGACAGCTGTCGCGCTCGCGAAGGTGCTTGGCGCCGATGTTTGCGAAATATATACGGACGTAGACGGCGTTTACACGGCGGATCCCCGCCTGGTGAAAGACGCCAAGAAACTTGATATCATAAGTTACGAAGAAATGCTGGAACTTGCCTCGCTGGGAGCGCAGGTGTTGCAGGCTAGAAGTGTTGAGGCGGCCAGTAAATTTAATATACCGATTCACGTTAGAAACAGTTTTTCTGATAAGAAGGGCACGTATATAACCAAGGAGGTCAAGATCATGGAAGATGTGCTTGTAAGCGGGATAACTTTGACCAAAAATGAGGCCAAGGTAACGGTGTGTGGTGTTCCGGACCGACCTGGTAACGCTGCCCGAATTTTCGGCGAAATGGCAAAAGCCAATATTAATATCGACATGATAATTCAAAACGTTTCGAGAACCGGCACGACTGATGTTTCATTTACCGTGGTAACGGGCGATCTCGCTAAAACCTTGAAGGTCATGAAAAAAACAGCCGCGTCCATAAGCGCTGAAGGTGTAACTTTTGATAAAGGGATAGCCAAGGTATCGGTAGTCGGGATCGGAATGCGCAGCCACTCCGGTATCGCGGCGGTTATGTTCGGCGCGCTTGCCGAGAAAAAGATAAATATAGAGATGATCTCAACCAGCGAAATAAAAATATCGTGTATCGTGAGAAAAGTAAAAAGCGAAAAGGCGGTGCGCGTTTTGCACAAGGCCTTCGGGCTGGGAAAGTAAGGGGCAAAATATGAAAGTTGAACTATATGACACGACCCTACGGGACGGCGCTCAGGCGCAGGGGGTTTCATTTTCCGTTTCAGACAAACTAAGAATTGTCGAGAAACTCAATGCCCTGGGAATCCAATATATTGAGGGCGGATGGCCCGGAGCCAATCCAAAAGATATTGATTTTTTTAAAAAAGCGGGAAAACTCAAACTTGCCGGTTCTAAACTGGTTGCTTTCGGAAGCACGATGCGCGCCAATACCGCTGTATCAAAAGATGCCACCATGAAAGGGTTGCTGCTTTCCGGGACGGATGTGATAACTTTATTCGGTAAAAGCTGGGACCTGCACGTAAAAGAAGTACTAAAAACGACGTTCGGGGAAAACCTCAGGATGATCGAAGAGTCTGTTAGATATCTGAAATCCAAGGGCAAATCCGTGATGTTTGACGCTGAACATTTTTTTGACGGTTATATGAAAAATCCCGAATACGCCATGAAGACCATTTTTGCCGCCGAAAAGGGCGGCGCGGAAAGAATAATTCTTTGCGATACAAACGGAGGTATGTTGACATCGAATATATTCAAGATAGTTAAGGATGTAAGAAAAAAAATAAAAACCCCTCTCGGGATACATACCCATAACGATAACGACATGGCAGTCGCAAATACCATAGCGGCGGTCGAGGCGGGTTGTATCCAGGCGCAGGGAACCATAAACGGTTATGGCGAAAGATGCGGCAATGCCGACCTTGTTTCCATTATCGGTAACCTTAAGCTGAAACTCGGCGTGGATTGCGTTTCAGATATTTCGCTTAAAGCGTTGACGGAGACGGCGTATTATATCGCAGAGATCTGTAACATGAAATTGAATGACACGCAACCCTTTGTGGGGCAAAGCGCCTTTGCGCACAAGGCGGGTGTGCACATAAACGCCATATTGAAAAACCATAGGTCGTATGAACATGTGGATCCTGCCATGGTAGGCAACAGAAGAACGCTTCTTATCTCCGAACTTTCGGGTAAGTCCAGCATTCTTAAAAAAGCTGAGGAAATGGATCTGGACCTTGAAAAGAAGGCGGCAAAGACAAAAAAAATCCTGAAAGCCCTTCAGAAAATGGAATATAAGGGTTATCATTTTGAAGCGGCCGGGGCGTCGCTGGAACTTTTTATGAAAAAGTCGGTTAAAAAAATTAAAAAGTTTTTTGAACTTCAGGATTTCCGCGTCATAGTGGAAAAACGCAAAGGCCGCAAAATTACGTCGGAGGCCACTATCAAACTGAGTGTTAAGGGAAAACTTGAGCACACGGCTTCTCTCGGTGACGGGCCTGTGGACGCTCTTGACAGGGCTCTTCGGAAGTCGCTTGAGGGTTTTTACCCGTCTTTAAACGAAATGCACCTTACGGATTTCAAGGTAAGGGTTCTGGATGAAAAGGCGGGCACGGCTGCCAAGGTCAGGGTCTTAATTCAGTCGCAGGACAAGACGCGGTCATGGTGGACCATCGGTGTATCAGAGAACGTCATCGAGGCCAGCTGGCAGGCACTTATAGATTCGGTCGAGTATAAATTATTGAAGGATAGCGAGGCATCCACGTAACCGGCAGATTATGCAGGATATCCCAACCAAATATAACCCCAAAGATACCGAGGAGAAGTGGTACAGGTTCTGGGAAGAAAAAGGTTTTTTTCACGCTGAGGTAAATCCCGGAAAAAAACCATATTGCATCGTGATCCCGCCACCGAATATTACGGGCATCCTTCACATGGGCCACGCCCTAAATAATACCATCCAGGACATATATATCAGGTTTAACAAGATGCGTAATTTTGAGGCGCTCTGGATGCCGGGCACTGACCATGCCGGTATCGCCACACAGAATGTTGTCGAGAAAAATCTCGCCTCCGAAAATAAAACTAAAGAATCACTCGGCCGCGAAAAATTCCTTAAGGAAGTCTGGAAATGGCGGGAAAAATACGGTTCGACAATAATAACGCAACTCAAGAAACTCGGTTGTTCTTGCGACTGGGAGAGAACGCGTTTTACAATGGACGAGGGTCTTTCAAACGCGGTTTTAGAGGTATTTGTAAAACTCTATGAAAAAAATCTGATCTACAGGGGAAATTACATAATAAACTGGTGCCCGAGATGCAAAACCGCTTTGAGCGATGAGGAGGCCGCGCATCGGGATATAGACGGCACGCTGTATTACATTAAATACCCGGTCAAGACGGGTGGGAAACAGAAGGTCTCAGGTGGAAAGGATTATGTGACGGTGGCGACGACAAGGCCGGAGACAATGCTGGGCGATGTTGCGATATGCGTTAACCCGAAAGATAAGCGTTATAAACACCTGAAGGGCGCTTCAGTAATCCTTCCCGTTCTCAATCGTGAACTTAAAGTAATTTTTGATGAAAAGGTAGATATCAAGTTCGGGACAGGAGTTTTAAAAGTTACCCCGGCGCATGACCCTGTTGATTTCACCCTGGGCGTTGCGCACAAGCTTGAACCGATAAATATAATGAACGAGGACGCCACAATAAATGAAGCCGGCCGTGATTTTAAGGGTATGGACAGGTTTGAGGCGCGCGAAGCGATTATAGAAAAATTAAAAACAATGGATCTTTTTGTAAAATCAGAACCCCACAAACATTCTGTTGGCCACTGTTACAGGTGCCATACCATGGTCGAGCCCCGGCTTTCAAGGCAATGGTTCGTAAAAATGAAGCCGCTGGCAAAACCGGCGTTAGAGGCGGTGAAAAAAAGCGAAATTAAATTTTATCCAAAACGCTGGACAAAGGTATATATTAACTGGATGGAGAATATAAAGGATTGGTGTATTTCGCGGCAAATTTGGTGGGGACACAGGATACCGGTTTATTATTGCCTCAAGTGCCAAGCGGCGAAAGAAGGCAACCGCCGCGTGAAGGATGAAAATAAGGGTGTGATTGTCTCGAAAACAAAACCCAAAAAGTGCCCGAAATGCGGCTCTACCGATATTGTGCAGGACCCGGATGTCCTTGATACATGGTTTTCCTCATGGTTATGGCCTTTTTCCACATTTGGATGGCCGTCTGACACAAAAGGCGAATTAGAATATTTTTATCCCACTGATGTATTGGTTACCGCGCAGGAAATTATATTTTTCTGGGTTGCGCGAATGATAATGGCCGGCCTTTTATTCATGAAAAAAATACCTTTCAGGGATGTTTATATACACGGCACGGTGAGGGACGATACAGGGACCAAAATGTCAAAGTCGCTGGGAAATATAATCGATCCGCTTGAGATTATAGATCAGTTCGGAAGCGACGCCCTTCGGTTCAGCATTATTTCAATTACCGCCCAGGGGCAGGATGTTTTTCTGTCCGCGCAGAAGTTTGAAATCGGAAGGAATTTCGCCAACAAACTCTGGAATGCGTCCAGGTTCGTCCTTATGAATTTAAAAGAAGGCATGGTGAAAAAAGGCTTGCGCGGGACGGCAGCCGAACCCGGCTTAACACTCGCGGATAGATGGATATTAAGCAGGTTTTATACGGCGCTCGAAAGTGTCACGAAATCGCTCGAATCATACAGAATAAACGACGCCGCGGCGAGAATTTATGATTTCCTGTGGCATGAATACTGCGACTGGTATCTTGAGATCGCCAAGCTTACCATGGGCGAGAGGCATACACAGGTTACGCTTTATACGGTGCTGGAAAAATCTTTGCGAGTTTTACATCCGGTGATGCCTTTTATAACGGAGGACATATGGCAGCGCCTGCCGGGTGAACGCAGTTCCGGTTCCGTCATGACATCAAAATGGCCTCACACGCAAAAAGCGTTTATAAACGAAAAGGCGGATTCCGAGATGAGGGAGCTGATAAGCATAATCCAGTCAATCAGGAATGTAAGAGCGGCGTGGAATATACCGCACGGTAAAGAAATAAGCGTGTTTGTGAAAGTAAAAAATAAGAGAGTCGCCTCTTCACTTAACGTGAATGCCACATACGTAAAAAAACTGGCCCGCGTGGAGAAACTGGAAATTTCCGCAACCGCGCAAAAACCCCCGCACGCGGCGCTCGCGGTTATAGGTGATACCGAAATATTTGTCCCGTTAGAGGGTGTTATTGATATAGAAAAAGAAAAAAAGCGCCTGGAAAAAAAATACGGCGTTCTTCTTGCGGAACGCGAGGCGGCCGAAAAGCGCCTTAAAAACAAAAATTTTATTTCCAAAGCTCCCGAAGACGTTATTAAAAAAACCCGGATAAGAAAAGATTTTCTAAAAATAGAGTTAAGATCCTTGAAAAAAAATATGAGCGCTTTATGAACCGGGCGAGCGTGATCCGCCTGCAGGTCGCTATTGCGAGGGCCGGCATTGCCAGCCGCAGGAAGGCGGCGAAAATTATTGAGGCAGGGCGCGTAAGGGTAAACGGAAAAGTAATCAGTGAAAAAGGCGCGCGTGTAGACCCGGAAAGAGACCGGATAACGTTTGGCGGCAGATCCCTTAAATTTGAGAAAAAAAAATATTACTATGCCCTGAATAAACCGCCGGGCGTTATTTCTACGGTAGAAGATGAGCGCGGCAGAAAAAAGGTTTCCGATTATGTAGGGCATGTTCGGAATGGAGTTGTTAAATGCGGCAAAGGGCATATCGGGGCGTCTGAAGGGCCGCGTCTTTATCCGGTCGGCAGGCTTGATAAGGATACGACGGGACTTATAATTCTGACGAATGACGGTGATTTGACATACCGGCTTACGCATCCAAGGTTCAGGGTTGAAAGGCTTTATGAGGTGCATGCTATCGGCCGCGTAGAAAAGGAAGATGTATCCCGCCTTAAAAAAGGGGTAATGATAGAAGGGGGCCTTGCCCGGGCGGAGAAAATTATTTTTCTAAAAAAATCCGCCGCTTTTACCCTCCTCCTGGTAAGCCTTCGAGAGGGTAAAAAAAGGGAAGTGCGAAGAATGTTCGAAGCGGTGGGGCACAGCGTCGCCGCGCTCAAGCGCATCGCATACGGCACGCTGAAACTAGGGCGCCTGGAGGCAGGAAAAGCAAGAAGACTTACGAAGGACGAAATAAAAAAACTCAAAAATTGCGTAAAGCTTTAATACCCCACACCGGGTTGATTTTGAGCGTAGTGAGGGGCATGGGGAATGCGGGCCCGTTAGATGTCTGCATTGAACGGGGCGCGGGAAAACCACATACGTAAGATTGTGGAGTGCAAAAAATGAAATTAGATAAAAAAAGAACCCTAAATATTATCCGGGCGGCTCTCAAGGAAGACATAGGCGCCGGTGATGTTACGGCCGTAAGCGCCGTTGGCAGCCTGGAAAGCGTAAAGGCATCTGTTTTAGTGAATGAAGATTGTGTTTTGTGCGGAATAGACGTGGCCGAATGGACCATGAATGCCCTTGACTGCAGCGTGCGCTTTAAGCCGCAGGCCGGGGACGGACAGCGCATCTATAAAGGGAAAGAAATAATTTTTTTAGAGGGCCATGCCAGGTCCATCCTTTCGGCCGAAAGGACGATTCTTAATTTTCTTTCTCTGATGAGCGGCGTTGCGACAAAAACCGGTAAATTTGTTGAAAAGACAGCCTCCTGCGCCGCCGAAATATACGATACGCGAAAAACCTTCCCGCTTTTAAGATATCTGGAAAAATACGCCGTAAGGACCGGCGGGGGCAGGAATCATCGCTTTGGATTATGGGAACAGGTACTCGTGAAGGAAAATCACCTGAAAGCGGCGGATATAGGCACCGGAGAGAATTTTGTCCGTGATTTAAGAAAAAAAATCACAAAAAATCTAAAAATTGAAATAGAAGTTGAGAGTTTAGAGCAATTTAAAAGCGTGCTTAAACAACGCCCCGACATTATAATGCTCGACAATATGAGCGTAAGGGACGCAAAAAAGGCGTGTTTATTGAGAGACAGGGTCAAACCCGCGGGTCCGCCGTTTCTTGAGGTATCGGGCGGAATAAACCTGGATAACGTGAAAGAATACGCCGAAACAGGCGTTGACAGAATTTCGGTGGGGTCCCTTACGGATTCGGTCGAATCTGTTGACATGAGCATGGAAATAAAATAGACGCTTGATGGGAAAATTTAAACTTGCCAGCGGTTATACCCCGAAGGGAGATCAACCGAAAGCGATCGATTGCCTTCTAAAAGGTCTAAGAAAAGGCGCTAAATATCAGACGCTTCTCGGTGTTACCGGAAGCGGAAAAACATACACCCTGGCCAATTTAATTAAAAAACTGGAAAAACCTACCCTGGTTATATCCCATAATAAAACCCTTGCCGCCCAGCTTTATACGGAATTCCGGGATTTTTTTCCCGAGAACGCCGTTGAGTACTTTGTAAGTTATTATGATTATTATCAGCCGGAAGCGTACATTCCGCAGGCGGACATGTATATAGAGAAGGACGCTTCAATAAACGACGATATAGACAGATTAAGGCTTAAAGCCACAAGTTCGTTAATGTCCAGGGATGACGTTATAATTGTCGCCAGCGTTTCTTGTATATATGGACTGGGTTCGCCGGAGGATTACGCAGAGATGCTTCTCACGCTGAAAAAAGGCGGCGTTTTTACGCGTGAAAATCTTTTAAAAAAACTTGTTGAAATTCATTATGAGAGAAATGATGTGGAATTTCAGCGAGCGAAGTTCAGGGTGAGGGGGGAAACGATAGAGATTTTTCCGGCATATCTGGAAACGGCTTATCGTGTGGAATTGGATTTTGACAGGGTAAAAAGCATAAAGGAAATAAGCCCGCTTACCGGTAAGATTTTGAGACAGCATAAAAAAATAGCAATTTATCCGGCGAAACATTTTGTCACTACGCCCGGAAAGATAGGAAAAGCGCTTGGATCGATAAATAAAGAATTAGAGGAAAGGCTTGCCGTTTTTAACGCCGAAGGAAAGCTTGTCGAAGCCGAACGCCTTGCCTCAAGGACAAAATATGATATGGAGATGCTTCGGGAACTCGGGATTTGTAACGGCATAGAGAATTATTCAAGGCACCTTTCCGGAAGGCCAAAAGGGTCGCGCCCGTGGTGCCTTATAGATTATTTCCCGGATGATTTTTTAACGATAATCGACGAGTCACACGTTGCCATACCGCAGATAAGGGGGATGTATAATGGCGACCGAGCGCGGAAAGAAACGCTTATTGAATACGGTTTCAGGTTGCCGAGCGCGCTTGACAACAGGCCTCTTAAGTTCGGGGAATTTACGGAGCTAACGAAAGAGATGGTATTCGTTTCGGCTACCCCGGCGGAATACGAAATGTCCAAAAGCGTAAACGTAGTCGAACAAATTATACGTCCGACAGGCCTTCTCGACCCTCCCATATTAGTAAGGCCCATTGAAAACCAGATAGATAACCTTGTCGGTGAGATAGAAAAGCGCGTAAAAAGAAAAGAAAGGACTCTCATTACTACACTGACGAAGCGCCTGGCCGAAGAACTTGCCGAATATCTCAGGGGCGAGGGCATAGAAGTAAGGTATCTTCATTCGGAGATAGGCGCGATGGAGAGGGTGGAAATTTTGCGCGACCTGCGGTTAAAAAAATTTGATTGCTTGGTGGGAATAAATCTTTTGAGAGAAGGCCTTGACTTACCGGAGGTATCTCTTGTTGCCGTTCTGGACGCCGATAAAGAAGGATTTTTAAGGAGTCATAATTCCCTTATACAGGTTGCCGGAAGAGCGGCGCGTAACGTAAACGGAACTGTCATAATGTATGCGGATAATATTACGCGATCTATGCGAAAAACAATCGAGGAAACACAGAGAAGAAGAAAACTTCAGATTGAATTTAACAAAAAACATAATATTACGCCAAAAACAATTAAAAAAGCCGTCAGAGACAGCATTGAGTCATACAGGCGGGCCAAGGAACTCATAAAGGATGTAGCCGGTGTTTATGATGACGAGTATGAACTGCGAAGCGTCATGGATAAGCTTGAAGACGATATGCTTCAGTCGGCGCGAAACTTGCAGTTCGAAAAGGCGATTGTATTTCGCGATCAGATTAAAGCTTTAAAACGGAAACTTAAAAAGTGAAAAAAGAAGACCGGATATTAAGCTTGTTTAAAAAGAGTGGAAATTCTTTCCTTTCCGGCGAAGAGGTAAGCCGCGCGCTTGGTATTTCCAGGCAGGCGCTCTGGAAACATATAGAGAAATTGCGGGAAGCCGGCTATGTGATAGAGGCGGTGCCGCATCTTGGATATAAATTAATTCAGGCTCCTGATAAAATGCTTTCTTCCGAGGTAAAATGGAATTTGAATACGGAAATTATTGGAAGCGAGATTCATTTCTATGATAGCCTCGGTTCCACTAACACCGTCGCTTATGAACTGGCTGAACATGGCGCTGGGGAAGGGGCCGTTGTTATAGCGGAAGAACAGACAAAAGGCAAGGGCCGGCTTGGCCGGTCCTGGATTTCACCTGCAAAAGGAGGAATTTATCTTTCGTGCGTCCTTAGGCCCGATATTTTGCCGAACGGGGTTTCAAAGATCACACTCGTGGCGGCGGTAAGCGCGGTCAAAGCCGTGCGAAAATTTTCAGGCCTGGACGCCTTGATAAAGTGGCCGAATGACATACTGGTTTCTGACAGAAAAGTCGCTGGTATACTTACGGAATTAAGAGGCGAATCCGACAAGGTGGATTTTATCATATTGGGGATTGGTATAAACGTAAATACAGCCCGAAAAGTGTTGCCGGCGGGCGGTACCTCCCTGAAAGAAGAAAGCAAATCTTCCACGGATTTTTCAAGAGTGGAACTTGTGAAAATCCTGTTAAAAGAAATGGAGTCGGAATACGTGAAATTCAAAAAACACGGTTTCGCGGCCGTAAGAAGCGAATTGAAAAGTTATTCCTGCGCGCTGGGACGCCATGTCACTATAAATGCCTCAGACGGTATAAAATCGAGCGGTAAGGCAGTTGATATTAATGAGAATGGCGCTCTTGTGATAAAAACGGAAGACGGGTTGAAGAAAGCTTTTTTAAGCGGTGACGTGACACTGGTGAGGTGATAACATGAGTTATTGTGAAAAAAAATTTTCATTTTTAAATCCCCGGCCGCAACTTCTTTTATCCGGTTCAGGAAAGAAAATGACTCAAAAGAGGCCTCAAAGGACTAACTAATGCTATTGGCTGTAGATATAGGGAACACGAATATTAACTCAGCGGTAATAGACAACAAGGGAAAGATCCTAAAAAAATTCACAATAAACCCCCATTCCACTGACGCAGTGGAACGGGGGTTCCACTGCGTCAGTGGAACGGGGGTTTCGCGGGGTTGGGAGATAGAAGAGGTGGTTATTGTGAGTGTGGCTCCTGAAATACTTAGAAAGGTTAAACGCGGTTTGAGAAAGCAATTCAGGAGGGCAAGGATAATCATTGTTGGCAGGGACGTAAAAGTTCCGATGAAATGCCTGTATAGTAAGGGGCAAATCGGACAGGACAGGTTGATTACCGCTTTTGCCGCTTCCTCGCTTTACGGTTTACCCGCATTGATAATAGATTTTGGTACGGCTGTTACCTTTGATGTTGTTTCCGGCAAGATGACATACCTGGGAGGGCTTATAGTGCCCGGCGTGAAAATGTCGCTTGAATCTTTGCATGACAGGACGGCTATGCTCCCAAAGACATATCTCAGGAAAACACGCTTACTCATAGGTAGGGATACCGCCTCAAGCATAAGAAGCGGGATGATTTACGGTTATGGTGCCCTGTGCAAAGGGCTCGTGAAATTATTCAAAAAGAAACTGGGGAAGAACATAAAAATAGTCGCTACAGGCGGTGACGCGCCGCTTTTGACCAGACACGTGCCCTCCGTGAAAAACATTGACCTGAACCTTTCCCTTAAGGGCCTTTATCTGCTGTCCAAAAAATTTCAAAAAAATACTTGACAAAAACCGCTTATTTTGTATAATACAGAATTTGTTAGCACTCTATAATACAGAGTGCTAATTTTTACCAGTTGATTAAAAAGTGAAAAAAAGGAGGTAAAGGTATGAAGGTGCAACCGTTGGGTGATCGGCTTTTAGTTGAGGTGCTCGAAGCGAAGGATAAGACAAAAGGGGGAATAGTCCTTCCCGATACGGCGAAGGAAAAACCGCAGGAAGCTAAAGTAATTGTCGCCGGAAAAGGGAAAATTAACGAAGACGGAAAAGCGGTTCCGTTGCAGGTCAAGGCCGGGGAAAAAATTCTGTTCGGAAAATATACGGGCACTGAAATAACCGTTGACGATAAAGAATATTTGATTTTGAAGGAAGAAGACGTTTTAGCGATTGTTAAATAGCTTTAAGTCGTAAGCAAGAAGGAGGAAAAAGAAAATGGCGAAGCAATTGTTGTTTTCGGAAGATGCCAGGCGCGCGATATTGAAAGGCGTCGAGCAACTCAGCAAAGCAGTGAAGGTTACACTCGGGCCGAAAGGAAGAAATGTGGTGCTGGACAAGAAGTTCGGCTCACCTAACGTTACAAAAGACGGTGTAACTGTCGCGAAGGAAGTTGAATTAAAGGATCCGTATGAAAACATGGGCGCTCAGATGGTAAAAGAGGTCGCTGAAAAAACCTCGGATACAGCCGGTGACGGCACGACCACGGCCACAATTTTAGGCGAATCTATTTTTAAAGAAGGCCTGAAAAACGTGACCGCGGGCGCGAATCCGATGGCTCTCAGGCGCGGTATTGACAAAGCCGTCGAAGCGGTAATAGAAGACCTCAAGAAACTTTCCAAAACGGTTAAGGATAAAAAGGAAATTTCACAGGTCGCCACTATCGCTTCAAACAGCGATCAAGTTATAGGTAACCAGATTGCCGAGGCCATGGAAAAAGTGGGAAAAGACGGCGTCATTACCGTTGAGGAAGCGAAGTCAATCGAAACCACAATGGATGTAGTTGAGGGTATGCAGTTTGATCAGGGGTATCTTTCGCCATATTTTGTGACAGATACCGAAAGAATGGAAGTCGTGCTGCAGAATCCTTATATTCTTATTCACGAAAAGAAGATCTCAAGCATGCGTGATATGATCCCGCTACTTGAGCAGATAGCGAAAACGGGAAAGCCCCTTCTTATTATCTCGGAAGAGACAGAGGGAGAGGCGCTCGCTACGCTTGTAGTTAACAAGATACGCGGAACCCTTTCATGCTGCGCGGTAAAAGCGCCAGGTTATGGCGATCGCAGAAAAGAAATGCTGGAAGACATAGCGGTCCTGACCGGCGGAAAAGCAATAACGGAAGACCTTGGATTAAAGCTTGAGAAAGTAACGCTTGATTCCCTGGGACAGGCAAAAAGGGTAACTGTTGATAAGGAAAATACAACGATTGTTGAGGGCGTCGGAAAACAGGCCGCCATAAACGGCCGGATTGCCCAGATAAAAAAGCAGATCGAAATTAGCGATTCCGACTACGATAAAGAGAAGCTTCAAGAGCGCCTGGCGAAAATTTCCGGTGGGGTAGCGGTCATAAATGTAGGGGCGGCTACCGAGACGGAAATGAAAGAGAGAAAGGCGCGCGTGGAAGACGCTTTGCACGCTACAAGAGCGGCTGTGGAAGAGGGAATCGTTCCGGGAGGCGGCATTGCCCTTCTAAGGTGTAAGAAGTCAATAGATGGTTTAAAGCTTAAGGGTGATGAAAGAACAGGCGCGTCCATTATAAGGAGGGCGCTTGAAGAGCCGATAAGGCAGATTGCCGAGAACGCCGGCCAGGAAGGATCTGTAATCGTGCAGAAGGCGTTGCTTGAAAAAACAAACGTGGGATACAACGCCGAAGACGGCAAATTTGAGGACATGATCCAGGCCGGGATAATAGATCCGGCAAAGGTTACGCGATCGGCCCTGCAGAATGCGGCCAGCATCGCGGGTTTGATGATAACAACGGAAGCGCTCATTAGTGACTTGCCTGAAGAGGAAAAAGCGCCTGCAATGCCGATGGGCGGCGGAATGCCCGGCGGTATGGGCGGCGGCGGCATGTACTAATCAACCGGCCTTGTCGGTTGACTCGTCAATGATGCCAGCCAGACAGGTTGTGCGATAAGTTGTAAAAGCAATATAGGGCGGGTTGCCAAAACCCGCCCTATTTCTTTATCCAGTTTGCCTATTTCAACCGCGGCAGCTTAACAGCTTGCCTGTGTTAGGAAAAAAATAGTAAGTAAGGTTTTACATTACCGTGACATTTCGAAAATAAATTTGTGATATACTACATGAAAATCGCAGTGTAAAAATTTACTAAAAGAAGAAAAATAAAAAAATGAAAAAAATATCGGCAATCGTTACGATCTTGTGCTTTTTATCGGGCAATGTAAGTTTTGCGTTTGATGCCGACATAAATAACGCGCCACATTACGGCGTTAACCTGGCGGCTAATTACGCTACCGATGATATCTTACCGGGAGACCACACCATCGGCATGATAGAGCTTGAGATGCAGCTTAGGCTTATTGAGAGTAAACGCGGCCTGATTCCGCCAGGCGAGAGTGAATTAAAAGTGGAATTCTTAAAAAACGCCAGACAGGCAAAAACATTAGGGGACGCCGGTCAAATAAGAGTAAAACACGGCGAAAACAAAATTGATATTTATCCGGCCCAACTAAAACTTATTGATGACTTAATATGCCGCATTCCCGTATCCATAACGAGAGGCAATGAGAGAACAGAGGATTTTCGATTGCTGTTTTCAATCCGGCCGTTTGAAGATGACGGAAAAACAATATACCCCATAGCACCGGATACGGATGAAGCATTGCGGTTATTAAACGAAGCCGTTGAAAGAGAGGAAAATAATACGGGCGAAAAAACAAAATCCGAAACAAGGCGCCCGGAAACAGCTGACAGCGGCCCGGAATTAAAACTCGATGCGAGCGGTGAAATCAGCCATGACAATAAGGCGACGCGGAAAAGAACCGGCCCCGGCGGGCGCAAACGTGTTACAAGCGGAACAAAACTTGTTCCCGATGAAACTTATGTGTGGAGTGAAAAAAACGGAATAGGCCTTTTTCGCAAAGGCAGCTTTCAAACGCGGCTTACAGTGCGTTTTTGGCGCGAAGATGGCACGTATCGTGACGTGGAACTGACAAAAGCCTCATTTCTTTCAGGTGGGCTTCAACCCCTTTATCTTGCTTTGCCCGAAGACATTACAGCACTTATGAATTCTTTGAGCATAGCTGATGATAACAAAGAAAAATACCAGGAAAAACGCCGTAAAATCGGCAAAAAAGCTAACGGCGTATTAAGGAATAGCCGAGGGCCCGCCGGCGACCATATTAGCTTCCAGGTCTTTAGTTTTTTTCAGCGCATAGAAGATTATAATGCTCCGAATGTTAGCGATGGTGAACTGACAAAAGCCGAATCTATAATTAAAAAAATAGAAGATGTTAGAAAAGCGCGGGATAACGGGATTTACTATCATTTCAGGCATGCCACATCCGTGGAGAGGCTAATTATTTCCCTGTTATTATCATTTCCTATCCAAACAGTACTTTCCGTTCATTCGATTCGGAATTATATAAAAAAACAAGGATTGAATAATTTAAAGGCAACACTTAAGGGAAAATTAAATGCGCAGGGTAAAATCAAAGATGAAGTTATAGAAGATATTATAACAGGAACGAAAAGATTATTTCGGGAAGAAAAAAGTAATACATACGGATGGAAAGCGTGGATTGCAAAACATCATTCCGAAGAAAACCCTTTTGACGTAATCGAACGCTGGGTAAGGGACGCGATTCCGGTTGTGGAAAGCATCCTGAAGCACGAGCTCCTGGCGGATGATCCGGCAAATCCTGCCGAAGAACAGGGGCCTGGGATTATGAATGGCGTAACGCCCGAGGGAGGCCGGCCCGATAAGAGCGCCCAAGCGCCTACCAAACCCCGCGATGAAAGAGGCAGGTATAAGGAAGAAGAAGGAAAGAGCCCGGAAGGTATTTTAAAAGTTATCGCGGTATATCTGCCGCAGCAGGCACTTTTCACAGCGCGGGATATTTTTGAAATATATAAGGCGCATTATGAAGAGCATGGATTTGAGGCTCCCGCGGAAAATTCCGAATCGGCGCTTCGCACAATAAAAAGGGATTTGCATGAAAAATCCGATTCGCTTGTAAATCAAGGAATTTTAGAGATTTTTCCCGAAAGGGGTAAAAATGGAGAATATCTTTATCAATTAACGCGAAAAGGCGCAGCGAAAATTGTATCGATAAGGGGTAAATATGAGGCGGAAAGGGAAAGGTTGGCCGGAACGGCAGCCCTTACGGATTTGGCGCGAAAAGCCGTTTTTGGCGAAATACAGCTCGATAAATGCCTAAAGCACGGCAATAAACCAGAATTAAAAAAAGAGCCGGAAGTTAGAGCTCAAATTCAAAAAGCGCGGCGAGAATTTAACCAATTACTGGCAACCGTTAATGACATTGACACACTCCGGCGCGTTCTGAACTCTTTAGAATCGTTTCAAAGCAGCGCAAGCGAAAAAGAGGGAAGCGAGAAAGGTTATTATGCGCCTTATGTCGCACAGGCGCGGTTACGAATACTGAGTGTTCCGATAGGGCAATTAGGGTTTTCAGCAAAGGCGCGTAATGTATTAGAAAAGATAGGCATTAAAAATCTCGGTGATTTGATTGAAAAAGGAATAACTGAAGAAGACATTTTGAAACATAGTAATATCGGCCGGAAAACTGTCAGCGAAATATACGGTATGCTCGCGCGGCTCGGCGAAAAATTACCGCCTATAACAAAAGCCGATGTTTCAATAAAGGATGCGGGCCTTTCCGTAAGGGCTCATAAAGTATTGAAAAGTATGGGTATTAAAGATCCCGCCGAGTTGCTTACGAAGGGAATAACCGAAGAAGACATTTTGAAACACAGGAATATCGGCCGGAAAACTGTCAGCGAAATATACGGTATGCTCGCGCGGCCCGGCGAAAAATCGCTGTTTACAGCGAACCAGTCCGGCGAATCTATAACCGGCACGGTTACGGGAGAATTTCCTACGGCAGATCTCCTTCATTTAATGCCCGGTGAAAACGCGGGTGATGTGTCAGGATCCGCAGTGTCGTATACGGATAGAGAAAAAAAGGCGCTTGCGAAGTATGATAGAAACGGATTGGATAGAGAGCGCCTGGCGGAATCGTTAAGCGCGTTATTGACGAGAGAGGTAATAATTGATGACAATTCCGCGTTTATTTTTTCCGAGATCGCGACTTTCGGGCGATATAACGAAAAAAACGAGTATGAATTCGGATTGATAAGATTGCTTCCGAAGCTTGCGGAAGCCGGTATTAAGGTTGCGGTTATCGCAAGAAATGACGCGCAGCGAAATTTTATATCTAAACTCAATGAGGGAAAACCTGAAAGAGAGAGAATAGGGTTCGGTAATAGTATAGCCGAAATGAAACCCGATTTACAAGTAGCCAGGTGTTATTATCTAAAGGTCGAAAACGATGAGCCGGTACCGGGTGAAAGCTTAGGCTTTGTAAGCGTTTGCGACATAACGCATATCGTAAAACAAATCGTTAAAAATCTGGGCAGAGCCTGCGGTGTTGTCAACGAATTATTACCGGATCTATACCGCGCGGCACAAAAATTCAGTCAGGCGGCATAACATGTTTAGCGCATAGCGCTTAACGGACAGGGAGTAGAACACAGGGCGGGTCAAAAACGACCCGCTCTGTTGTTTTTTGGCCTCTTTGCTTTGCTGTTGACAAGATCGGCTTATTATATTAATATATGCAGCTATAAACGGAAATCATCTTACCTGTTGTAAAAAAAGGAGTTATACAATGGCGCAGTTTTATATCGGGGTGGACAGAAAGGCGAGGCGGTGTTACGGATTTGACGAGATAGCGCTTGTTCCGGGCAGGGTGACGGTTAATCCAGCCGAGACCGATCCGGGCTTCGAATTTGCCGGAAAAAGATACAAAATTCCCATAATGGCTTCAGCTATGGACGGTGTCGTTGACGTGAAATTTGCCACGGCCATGGGAAGGTTAGGAGGAATTGCCGTTCTCAACCTTGAAGGCGTTCAGACGCGTTATGGCAATCCAAACGAAGTACTTGATGAGATCGCGGCCGCTACCCCGGAAGAAGCGACCAAACTGACACAGTCAATATACGCTCCTCCCATAAAAGAAAAACTTATCGCTAAAAGAATAAAAGAAATCAAGAGGGCGGGCGTCCCGGCCATTGTGAGCGCGATCCCGCAAAAGGCACAAAGATACGGCAAAATAGCCGAAGAGGCGGGCTGCGATATATTTATCGTCCAGGCGACGGTTACTTCCACCAAACATATATCGAGAGAATATAAATCAACGGATCTAAAAAAACTTTGCGGATCGCTAAAAATACCGGTGATTTTGGGGAATTGCGTAACTCATAATGTGGCGCTTGAACTAATGGAAACAGGCTGTGAGGGACTCTTGATAGGAATCGGACCGGGAACTGCCTGCACGACAAGGGGCGTTTTAGGAATAGGCGTACCTCAGGTAACCGCGACGGTAGACTGCGCCGCGGCGAGAAAAAAATATTTCAAAAAGAAAAAGAAGTACGTTTCAATAATAACAGACGGCGGCATGTCAACCGGGGGCGACATATGCAAGGCTTTCGCCTGCGGGGCGGACGCTGTAATGCTCGGTAACGCTTTCGCGAGGGCGAAAGAAGCGCCGGGAAGGGGATATCACTGGGGCATGGCAACACCGCACCCGAATTTACCTCGGGGAACGCGAATCAAAGTGGGTACGTCCGGGACGCTTGAGGAAATTTTGCTGGGCCCGGCCCGGAGGGATGACGGCACGCAAAATCTTGTTGGAGCGCTCATGACCAGTATGGGCAATCTTGGCGCGAGTAATATTGAGGAAATGCACAGGGTGGAAATCATTATCGCGCCGTCTATACAGACAGAGGGGAAAGTTTTTCAGGCCGCGCAGCGCGTAGGAATGGGTAAATGAAACATTCGGATTTTGTTCACCTGCACGTTCACACACAATACAGCCTGCTGGATGGCGCCTGCCGTCTGCAGGAACTCGCGGATCTCGCGTCAAGATTAAAAATGCCGGCATGCGCCATTACCGACCACGGCAACATGTTCGGTGTTATCGAATTTTACCAGAAAGTCGCGGCCGCGGGCGTAAAACCCATTATCGGCTGTGAGGTATATATCGCGCCGGAAAGCCGTTTTGAAAAGTCGAGCCATGGTATTCAGGAGGCGTCATTTCATCTGGTGCTTCTGGCAAAAGATGAAACCGGATACAAAAACCTGATGAAACTTGTCTCTATCGGCTACACAGAGGGTTTTTATTACCGGCCGAGAATAGATAAAGAAGTGCTTGCCAGGCACAACGAAGGCCTCATAGGGCTTTCGGCGTGCCTTAAAGGGGAAATTCCGCATTTAATCCTTTCTTCGGGGATAGACAGCGCTAAAAAAACAGCTGATCAATTCAGGCACATATTCGGCAGGGGTAATTTTTATCTCGAACTTCAGAATAACGGTATAGACGACCAGACCAGGGTGAATAAGGCGCTTATAAAAATTTCAAAAGAACTGGATATTCCGCTGGTTGCCACCAACGACGTTCATTACCTGTCAAAAGATGACGCGAAGGCCCACGAGGCGCTGCTTTCTATCCAGACGCAAACAACGCTGGACAATCCGAACAGAATGAGATTTCAGACAGACGAATTTTATTTTAAACCGGCCGAAATAATGAAAAAGGCCTTTGGGGAAATTGCGCCTCAATCCATAAAAAATACACTGGAAATCGCGGAAAAGTGCAACGTGGAGCTTGATTTCGGTAAAATCCACCTTCCGCAGTATGATTCGCCGGATGGCATAACGCGCGAGGAATATCTAAGAAAACTGGTTTTTACGGGGCTTAAGAATAAATACGATATTTCCGATAAAACCATAAAAAATAGGGTGGAACATGAATTACGAATAATTGAAAACAGCGGTTATACGAGTTATTTTCTGATTGCCTGGGATTTTGTGAATTTTGCCAAAAGAAAAGATATCCCGGTGGGCCCGGGCAGGGGTTCCGCGGCCGGAAGCGTAGTAAGTTACGCCCTCGGGATTACCGATATAGACCCGATCCGTTACGGACTGATTTTTGAGAGGTTTTTAAATCCGGAGAGGATCAGCATGCCCGATATTGACATAGATTTCTGCTACGAGCGAAGAAATGAAGTGATAGACTACGTGATAAATAAATACTCTAAAAATAATGTCGCCCAGATCATTACTTTCGGCACGATGATGGCGAAGGGGGTGGTAAGGGATGTCGGAAGAGTAATGGGAATGCCTTACGCCGAAGTTGATAAAATCGCCAAACTCATACCGAATGAGCCGAATATATCGTTGGAAAGGGCCCTCGCCATTGAACCGGAGCTCAAGAGTTTATATGATGATAACCCTAAGATCACGAGGCTTATAGATATTTCCCGAAAATTGGAAGGATTGACCCGCCATGCTTCGACTCATGCCGCGGGTGTTGTAATAAGCCAGCGGGACCTGACGGACTATGTCCCGCTTTTTGAAACTTCGGACGGCCAGATTACGACTGGCGTGCCCATGAATTCACTCGAAAAAATAGGGCTTCTTAAAATGGATTTTCTTGGGCTCCGGACGTTGACTGTTATAAGCGAAGCCGTAAAAATTGTGAAGAGGACCCGTTCAATCGATATCGTTATCGAAAAGATAAAACTTGACGACAAAAAAACCTATGCCCTCCTGGCGCGCGCGGAATCCATAGGAATATTTCAGCTGGAAAGTTCGGGTATGCGCGACCTTATGAAAAAGCTTAAGCCCGAAAAATTCGAGGAGATAATAGCCCTTCTCGCGCTTTTCAGGCCCGGGCCTATACAAAGCGGTATGCTCGATGATTTTATAAAACGCAAGCATAAGACCTCACGGATAACATATGACCATCCGTTGCTGGAGCCGATACTTGAGAGTACTTACGGTATTATCGTGTTTCAGGAGCAAATCATGAGAATCGCCTCTGATCTGGCCGGTTTCAGTTTGGCGGAAGCCGATACCTTACGGCGGGCTATAAGCAAGAAAACCCCGGAAATTATGGCGGAGGCCAGGCATAAATTTGTGAAGGGAGCCGGCAAAAAAGGCGTTGAAAAAAATACGGCCGATAAAATTTTCAGCCTGATAGAATATTTTTCCGGGTATGGGTTTAATCTTTCTCACAGCGCGGCGTACGCGATGATAAGTTACCGCACCGCTTACCTCAAGGCCAATTTCCCGGTTGAGTTCATAACAGCCCTTCTGACAAGCGAGCGCGATAATACCGACAAGGTTGCCCTCTACATAAACGAAGCGTTCAGAATGGGTATAAAAATTTTACCGCCCGATGTAAATGAAAGTTTCGCGAATTTTACAGTAGTCGAGGAAGGGGTGCGTTTCGGCCTTGCCGCCGTAAAAAACGTGGGCCAGAGCGCTATCGATTCCATTATCAACTCGAGATCGAAATTCGGAAAGTTTAAGTCTCTTTACGATTTTACGCAGCGCGTTGATTCAAGACTGGTTAACAGGAGGGTTATCGAGAGCCTCGTTAAGTGCGGGGCGTTTGATTCGCTTGGTATACGACGGTCCCAGCAAATGGCCATACTTGACAAGGCGCTGGATATAGCCGGGGGCATGCAGAAAGATAAAATGAACGGCCAATTTTCTTTCTTTGATACTTTTGACATGCAGGAAAGTTTTCAGAAAACCTTCAGGGAAATTCCGGATATTCCCGAGTGGCCGGAAAGCCAGCTGCTTTCATATGAAAAGGAGATGCTGGGATTCTATATAACCAAGCATCCGCTGGCCAGTTTTGAAAAATTGCTGAAAAATTACTCCTCTTTTCCCATATCACAACTCGGGAATCTGAGGGACGGGGATGAGGTACGCCTCGGTGGCATTATAAGTAAGGCCAAGATCACCACTACTAGAAAAAAAGGTGAAAAAATGGCGATAGTGAGCCTGGAAGATTTGACCGGCACGGTGGGAACGCTTGTTTTTCCGAGAAGTTTTCAGAAATTTTCGAATCTCGTTAAAGTGGATTCAATGGTTTTCATAACAGGCAGGCTCAGTTTAAGGGAAGAAGAGCCGAAGCTTATAGCCGATGAGATTATCCCGCTGGAAGAAGTGAAGTCTAAATTTACAAAAGCAATGATGATAAGGCTCCAGACCCCGGGGCTGGAAAAATCCACCTTGAGCGCTTTAAAGAGCATACTTTCGCGGCACAGGGGGAAGGTGCCGGTCCTTTTAAATTTCCGGGAATCAGACGGTAAGATGATCAGTATGTCAGCCGGCAGGAATTATTTCGTAAAGATGGATGATCTTCTTCTTGAGGAAGTTGAAAACCTGTGCGGTTCCGGAAGCGTAGGGGTTAAAACATGATTGACAGGAAGCTGGAGGAAAATATAAAAAAAGCAAAAGAATTTGCGGAAATCTGGGAAAATTTCCGCAGGATTTTTAACAATAATGACGAAAAAAACTTCTTGGCGACAAAAACCCTCGTGAATTCGCGATATGATGACTTGATGGATTCAATAGGAGAAAAGCCGATAAAAAGATTTGTCAAAAACGCTTCTCTTTACAATATTCTTTCGCTGAAAAATCTTTCCATGATGTCGGATGAACGGCTAAGAATGATAAAGGGGGACTGGGAGGAATCCCGCGCCTTTCTTTTTTCACTGATCAATAGGCTCCAGAGGAAGAAAAAACGTATAGACGAATTTAACAGATTCTTTTTTCTGTTAAAAAACGCTGTAAGGAGAAAGAGATGACAAAAAAAGAAATCATCACAAAAATATCCGACCGCACGGACATGAAACAGGTGAAGGTAAAAAAGGTTATCCAAATGGCGCTTGATATAATTGTAGAATCCCTTTCAAAAGGGGAAACCGTGGAACTTCGCAACTTCGGAATTTTTAAAATAAAATCCCGAAAAGCCCGGCTCGGCCGGAACCCAAAAACGGGCGAGAGCGTTAAAATACCGGGCAAAAAAGTGGTGGCGTTCAAGGCCGGATTGGCTATGAAGGAAAAGGCGCGATGACCTATGCTTAAAGCCCGGGGATGCGGGGATAGCAGAGGCCGACTCGGGCACGGGCGCTTGAGGAAATAAAAATGCGATATAAATCGATAAGAGGGATGAGTGATATATTGCCGCGGGACACCGGCGCCTGGCGGCGTATCGAACAAATCACGCGACTTGAGCTTGAGTCCTCCGGATATAAAGAGATAAGAACTCCGATCCTTGAGGATACCGCTGTTTTTAAAAGAAGCATAGGCGAGACAACCGATATAGTGACGAAAGAGATGTATACTTTTTCAGACAGGAAGGGAAGGGCCCTAACGCTGCGGCCCGAAGGAACCGCGCCTGTTGTAAGGGCTTATATTGAGAACGCGCTAAATAAAATTTCGCCGGTATCGCTACTTTACTACATCGGGCCCATGTTCAGGAGCGAAAGGCCGCAGAAAGGACGATCCCGGCAATTTCATCAGATAGGCATAGAGATTATCGGATCGCGTTCTCCGCAGGTTGATGGAGAAGTGATTTACAGGTTGAACAGGCTACTTGGGGCTTTCGGCCTTACAAATGCCGTGATAAAACTGAATAGTTTAGGTTGTAGGCAGGATAAAGCCGGATTTACGGACAAGTTGAAAAAATATTTGCGGGCCGAAAAAAAGAGGCTATGCGAGGATTGCAAGAAAAGGATAGAAAAAAACGCAATGAGAGTTCTTGACTGCAAGAATGAGTCCTGCCTTTTAGTCATAAAGAACGCCCCAAAAATCATAGACAGTTTATGCGATAAGTGCCTTCATCATTTTTCACTTGTAAAGGCAATGCTTAGGGCCAGGGGCGGGGAAATAGATTTTCAGGAAGACCATAATCTTGTAAGGGGGCTGGATTATTATACGGGCCCCGTATTTGAGGTTACGCATCCCGGCCTGGGCGGACAGGACGCGCTGGCCGCCGGCGGCAGATATGACAATCTGGTGAAGGAATTCGGCGGGCCGGATACCGGCGCCGCGGGATTTGCCATAGGGATTGAGAGGCTGATGCTGGCGCTGGGCGAAAAAAAAGAATTTAAAAAGCCGAAAATTTTGTATATTGCCACGCTGGGGGATGAAGCAAGATCAAAAGGTTTATTGCTGGCGGAAAGGCTTAAACAGGTTTTAAACGCATCGCAAACATTGAATTGTGTTGTTTTGCTTAATATGGAAAACGCTTCACTAAAGGCCCAGATGAGAAGCGCTAATAGAGAAAATGCCAAAATTACGGTGATTCTGGGCGCGGACGAGATAAAGTCCGAAAAAATAACCATAAAAGACATGGAAAGCGGCGAGCAGGTTTCTATCGAGGAAAATTTTTTTTCCGGGGAAATAAAGAAAAGGATAGGCTTATAATGCTGCGAACTCACACCTGCGGCGAATTGAATGAAAAACACATAGGTGAAAAAGCGGCGCTTACCGGATGGGTGCACACCAGGCGCGATCACGGTGAATTGATATTTGTTGATTTGCGAGACGCCTATGGGCTTACCCAGCTTGTATTTGACCCTAAAGAGGATCGCGCGTTGCATGACAAGGCGCATGAACTTAAAAGTGAATATGTTATCCGCGCCGAGGGCATTGTGCGGACTCGGCCGTCAGGGACGAAAAACACAAAACTTCCTACAGGCGCCGTGGAGCTCCTTGTGAATTCGCTTGATATCCTGAACACTTCTCTTACGCCTCCATTTGAGGTGGGCGAGAATCAGGTAATATCGGAGGAGACACGCCTTAAATACAGGTACATAGATTTAAGAAGCCAACGCATGCAAAAAAACCTGCGCCTGAGGCACAGTATAAAATACTCCATGAGGGGTTTTCTGGAAAAAAGGAATTTTGTTGAAATAGAGACGCCTTTTCTCACGCGTTCGACTCCGGAAGGCGCGCGTGATTACCTTGTTCCTTCGCGGCTCAACGCGGGAAAATTTTACGCCCTTCCTCAATCGCCGCAGCTTTTTAAGCAGATACTCATGGTTTCCGGGTTTGACCGGTATTTTCAGATAGCGCGGTGCTTCAGAGATGAGGATTTACGAAGAGACAGGCAGCCGGAATTTACTCAGTTAGATGTTGAAATGAGTTTTGCCGATGAAAACGATATATTCGGACTATCGGAAGGCCTGATGAAAGAGGTAATCGGTACTGTATCCGGTATAGGGATTACCGTTCCGTTTCCGAGATTAAAATATACCGAAGCGATAGAGCGTTTCGGCACCGACAAACCGGATACAAGATTTGGCATGGAACTTGCCGGCTTAACAGGGGCGCTAAAAGACACGAAGTTCAAGATATTCAGAAATAATCTCGAAAAAGGCGGTTCGATTTACGCTATAAACGTAAAAGGACGTTCCAAAATAAGCCGGTCAGGGCTTGATGGCCTCATAGAAAGGGCAAAAGAGTTGGGCGCTTCGGGACTGGCGTATTTTAAGTGCGAAAAGGGAAAGCTTTTTTCGAACATAGATAAGTTTTTCAGCGAAGCGGAGCTGGATTCCATAAAGGCAAAGGCCTCCGCCAAAGACGGCGATCTTATTCTTATCGTGGCGGATGCCAAAAAAACGGCACTTGGCGTATTGGGCGTTTTGAGGACTGAAATCGCTAAAAGCGAGGGGATGATCGGCGAAGGGCAGTATAATTTTCTATGGATAACGGATTTTCCTTTGTTCAAATATAACGAAGACGAAAAAAAGTGGGAATCGGAGCATCACCCGTTCACGGCGTGCAATGATGACGATATTAAGCTGCTGGACGAAAACAGATTCGGTGAAATACGCGCGCGTTCCTATGACCTTGTAATAAACGGCGCCGAAATCGCCTCCGGCAGTATAAGGATTCACCGGAGTGATATCCAGGAGAAAATTTTCAAGATCATAGGGCTTGGCGGAAAAGAGGCGGAAAGGCGTTTTGGTTTTTTAATAAACGCGTTTAAATACGGCGCCCCTCCGCATGGAGGGATAGCCTTCGGCCTGGACAGGTTTGTCACGATCTTTACGAAATCAAATACGATAAGGGATGTGATTGCTTTTCCGAAAACTCAAAAGGCGGTTTGCCCCACGACAGGCGCGCCTTCTGATGTGGACGAAAGGCAGATGAAAGAGTTGCATATCCGAAAGAGTAAATAAGCGGACGCGAAGCGGGTGCGTTACCCGCTGTAACTACAAGGAGGTCGCTATGAGATTTTTTCCGGTCGTAATATTGTTGTTCAGCATTGTCCTGTCCGGGTGTTCAGGCGCGCGAATTTACACTTTTGAGAAAGACCGGGTTGACCAGCGAACGGAAGGAAACCGCGGCTACGTGAAAGGTACGCCTCCGCCGGAGCCGGTAAAAAAGAGTACGGCGAAAAGAACTATGATAGGTATAGATATGGAAGTTCCTCTATTACCCGGAGAAAAAGGGTATAAGACGACGTGCGGCGGCACGGTTATTCATGCTGATGACATAAAAATGAAACCGACCCCGGCGGGTAAGAAGAAAAAAACACCCGAAAAAAAGCCCGCAGGCCCCGTATATGAGAAAAAAACCGTTATCATTGAGGAAAAAACCTCCCTGAAACAAAAATCGAAAGAAGTGATTGTTGAAGAAGAGGACGTCTGGATCAAATAGATGGAAAAAGGCATTCGCTTAAACAACGACGCCGAGGCAAGGAGCCTTCTCGGAAAACATGACGTTAACATGAAGCTTATCGAGAGGTCTTTCGGCATAAGTTCGGTGCTTCGCGCGGGAATCCTGAAGCTTACGGGCGCCCCGGAAGGTGTCGAGAAAGCGTCACGTGTAATAGAAGAAATTCTCATAACAATACGCGAAGGAATTTACATAAAGGCACGTGATCTTAATTACGCGATAAAATCGGTAAAGGAAGACAAGAAGGTAAGGCTGCATGATATCTACCTCGAGAGAATAGAGGTTTCATCAAAACGGCTTTATATCATACCGAGAAGTAACGGCCAGAAGGCCTATATTGACGCTATCCGTAAATACGATATTGTATTTTGCATAGGACCCGCCGGCACCGGAAAAACCTATCTTGCGGTAGCCATGGCCGTCAATGCTTTGAAGAAAAAAATAGTTTCCAGGATTATTCTGGCGCGCCCGGCGGTTGAGGCCGGCGAAAGCCTCGGATATCTTCCCGGGAATATGTATGACAAGGTGAGCCCTTATCTTCGGCCAATGTACGATGCCCTATACGACATGATGGAGAGCGATATGATACACGACTACATACAGAGGGGTATTATTGAGGTGGTTCCGTTGGCGTACATGAGGGGCAGGACCCTGAATGATTCCTTTGTTATACTGGACGAGGCGCAGAATTCCCAGCCCGCGCAGATGAAAATGTTTCTGACGCGCCTGGGATTCGACTCAAAAACGGTTATTACCGGTGACATAACCCAGAGCGATCTCCCGAAAGGTAAGGTATCCGGACTCACGGAGGCCGGGTCAATTTTGAAAAACATAAACGGTATAGAATTTGTTTACTTAAAAGGCGAGGACGTCGTTAGGCACGAGCTGGTTTGCGAGATTATAAAAGCGTATGCTGCCTTGAAAAAAACGGAGTAACAAATGGTAAAGATCAGGCGTTTCTTAGACCACGGTACGCTTCGGCTCAAAAAAATTCGAAAAACCCCGTATTTCTATTCCGCCGTTGTGGCGGCCTGCTTCTGTCTGACAACATTCGGCCTTCTCTATCTTGGAAGCGCGCCATTTCTTTCCGAGCTTAAGGAAGGCGACGTTTCGACAAGGACCGTCTACGCGCCATACGAATTTACCTACCCGACTACCATTGATGAAGAGGCGACAAAAAAATTAAGGGACGAATTTGAAAGTAAGGTTCTGCCTGTTTATGGAATAGATATTTCGATACAGGAAAAGGCTCTTGCCGGGTTGGACAGGTTTTTTGATAAGATGGAGGGAATAAAAAGCGGGCCCGGGCTGACCGAAGAAAATAAAATCGAACTTCTCGAAGAAAACGCCCCCGGTGTATCCGAAAAGGATTTGGTAAAATTGTTGAAAGCGGCTAATCCGGAAAAAAACAGAAAGGCGGCGAAAGACGCGCTGGAAAATATATTTCTGGTAGGCGTGGTGAGCGTAAAGGATAAAAAAGAGCTCCTGGAGAAAGGGCAGCGGGAAATTTCAATGTCTAACCCTTTCTTCAAAACTGAAAGAAAAGTAAAATCCGAAGAACTTGTAGATGAAAAAGAGGCCATCAAAATTGTTAATGACACGTTGGAAAGGATAATCACGAGGGACCGTTTGGCGAGACAGGCTGTTGAGGGCCTTATCAAAGGTAAAGCGGTTGCGAACGCGCGTTTCAACAAAGATGAAACGGAAAGACGCGTGATCAAAGCGAGAAACGAGGTTGTACCCGTTTACAAGAGGAAGGCCGTAAAAAAGAATGAACTTATCGTGGAAAAAGGCGGGAGGCTCTCAAAGGATGAGATAATCAAGCTTACGCAGATAACGCGTATTCAGGCCATAGTAAACAGGACATCTTATCTGGCGGGCCTCACAATACTTCTGATCGGCCTTCTTTTCGCTGTCTGTATTTATTTGCTTCTTCTTGAAAAAAATCTCGTGCAGTCACCGAAAACTGTACTCCTTATCGCCATAAACGCTTTTTTGATCATTCTGATTTCCCTGGTGGTTGTCCAGTCCCAGCAGTCATTTTACCTGATACCGCTTGCGAGCATCGCGATGCTTTTAACTCTTCTTGCGGGCGCGAACGCCGCTTTCATAACAAGCCTCGCGCTAAGCGTTTACATAGGTTTCCTGGCGGGCGGCAAGCTCGGGCTTTCTTTCATGCTTTTTATGGGAAGCATGGTGGGAATATGCGCGGTTCGAGGCGCGAGAAAGCGTTCGCAGATATTCGTGGCCGGTTTTGCGGTTTCAGCCATAAATTTCATTTCCATAGTGGGCATAGGCCTTCTTTCCAACATGGGAAAAGAGGCGATTTTTAAAGAGGGCCTTTCCGGCGCGGTAAATGGTATCATCTCGAGCTTTATTGTCATAGGATTTTTGCCGGTTTTCGAGTATACATTTAGTCTCATCACAAACATCACGCTTCTCGAACTTTCGGATTTAAGTAACCCTATTCTCAAAGACCTTACGATAAAGGCGCCCGGTACTTATCATCACAGCATAATTGTCGGCAATCTGGCGGAGGAGGCCTGTGACTCGATCGGGGCAAACTCGCTTCTCGCCAGAGTAGGCGCGTATTATCATGATATCGGTAAAATGGAAAAGGCGGAGTATTTCGTGGAAAACGAGATGGGCATTTCCTCAAAACACAAGAAGCTTGTCCCCTCTATGAGCGCGCTTATTATTACCAATCACACCAAGGACGGGGTGGAAATCGCCAAAAAACACAAATTAAACACAGCGATCATTGATTTTATCAATCAGCATCACGGCACGAGCCTTATTTATTACTTTTACCAGCGGGCGCTTGAAAAAGTTAAATCAAGCGATGAGTTGAAAGAGGATGAATTCAGGTATCCCGGGCCGAAGCCGCAAACTAAAGAGACGGCAATTGTGCTCCTGGCGGATTCGGTAGAGGCGTCTTCGCGCATGTTGAGTGACCCGACTCCGTCAAGAATCAGGGGGCTTGTACAGAAAATAATAAACAACAAGTTTATAGACGGCCAGCTGGACGAATGCCCCCTTACGCTGAACGATCTTAATAAAATAGCGGAAAGTTTTGTCAGGGTCCTGACAGGCGTTTTTCACACACGGCTGGAATACCCGGAGGCAAAGTCCAGAAAAGAACGGCAGAATGTCTTTAAAAATAAGAATCAGCAATCTCAATAAAAATACAAAAATAGACACCCCGGCCGTAAAAAAGGCCGCTTTGAGGGTATTACGAGGTTTTGGCAAAAAAGAAGCGCTTATTGATATAACTTTCGTGGGGAATGTAAGAATAACGGCCCTGAATAAAAAATACATGGGACGGTCCGGTTCAACGGATGTTCTTTCGTTTTTGCTGGCAAAAAACGAGGGCCGGAAAAAAAGCCGCCTCATAGGTGATATTTACATTTCTTCCGATGCGGCCCGACAGAACGCCGCGCGCTTTAAAACCGGCCTGCCGGCAGAACTGCTTCGTTATGTTGTACACGGGACGCTGCACCTTGTCGGTTTTGATGATAAAACCGCTAAAGAAAAAATTAAAATAAAAAAACTGGAAGATAAATATTTGAAATAATGCAACAGAAACTGGTTGAAAGCCTGAATAGCGCGGTGGAAGGATTTATCTACGTTCTCAAAACGCAGAGAAACATGAGAATTCATTTTCTCGCTACCGTCTTTATTCTCGTGCTGGGGCTTTATCTCAACCTGTCGAAGGTAGAACTTCTGCTCCTCCTCGGCGCTATTTCCCTTGTACTTGTGCTGGAAATGGTCAATACTTCCGTTGAGCTTACGGTGGATCTCATAAAGAACGTGTATCACCCGCTTGCGCGTATAATTAAAGATGTAATCGCGGGGGCTGTTTTTATCTCGGCCCTAAACGCCTTGGCCGTCGGTTATGTCATTTTTTCGCGGCGCATGGGCATTCATCTTGCGGATGGAATAACTCGCGTTACGCATTCACCCTGGCACATTACTTTCATAGCGCTTCTCGTGGTATTGCTTCTTGTGTTGACAGGGAAAGTATTTTTTCATAAAGGCACGCCTTTTCGCGGAGGAATGCCCAGCGGCCACTCCGCTTTCGCTTTTTCGCTCTGGACGGTTATAGTTTTTTCCACAAGAAACGCTCTTATAATGTTTTTGAGCTTTATACTTGCTTTTTTGATAGCCCGGCACAGGATGAAAGATCATATACATACTTTATGGGAAGTAGCCGCCGGGGCGATTCTGGGTGTACTGGCTACGGCACTTATATTTCAATTGTTACTATAGGAGGAAGCCGTGATTAAAAGATTTCGAAATTATTTCATAACCGGAGTGGCCCTTATTTTTCCGATTACAATTACAATAATAATCGTGAGGTTCCTTGTCATAAAGGTCAATAGCTATATACTCAGTCCCACCGTCCGGTTTTTAAACCTGAACCCGTATTTGAGCGAGCACAGTATCTATATCGCGAAGGCGCTTGTTTTTATTGTAGTGATAATTTTGATTTCGCTGATAGGCTGGGCGGCTAATATTATTTTTCTGCGCAAGCTTTTCGGTTTCGGTGAAAAAATATTCGTGAAGGTCCCCATGATAGGCAAGATCTATTCCGTGACAAAAGAAATAGGATCGGCTTTTCTCGGGCATGAAAAGTTTTTTTTCAAAAAAGTTGTGCTTATTGAGTACCCAAGAAAGGGACTGTATTCAATTGCTTTCATGACCGGTGAGGGCGTAGAAGCGGCAAGGGGCGCCGCGGGCAGGGATCTGGTGAGTATTTTTGTGGCTACAACACCTAACCCGACCAGCGGCATATATCTTTTGGTTCCCAAAGATGAAGTAAAATATCTCGACCTGAGCGTCGAGGAAGGGCTTAAACTCGTCGTCTCAAGCGGCGCTATTGTATCGGCCCGGGCTTAGTAACGCGGTTATGATATGGCTGTTCAAAAAACACAGGGATTTGTGCTTCGGAAACAGGACATAAGAGAGACCAGCATACTCCTTACGGTATATACACGGAATTTCGGAAAGCTTAAACTTATTTCCAAAGGGGTAAGGGCGCCTGAGGCGCGTTTTGTCAGCGCGTACGAACTGCTGGCGCTCGACGATATAGTGTTTTATGAAAGAAAAAAGAAAAACCTCTTTTTTCTTTCCCAGTGTGACCTGATAAATTATTTTCCCAGGATCAGGGAATCGCTGGAAAGGCTTTCATATGCGGCTTATTTCGCGGATTTTCTTGATTCAGCGACAGCCTCACGCGAGAAAAACCCGAGAATTTACGAGCTTCTCTCGAATTCGCTTTTTCTTTTATCGGGTAATGCCAGCCCGAAAAGGGTGGCGAGGATTTTTGAGATTAAACTTCTGGCGATTCTCGGGCTCATGCCCAGGCTCAGGGAGTGTGTATCCTGCGAGAGGGTTCCGGGAAAAGAGAAGGCGCGTTTCAGTTTTTCACTCGGGGGCGTTCTCTGCGAAAACTGTTTCGTTAAAGACAAAAGCGCGGGCCCGGTTCTTGCCGGCACGCTTAATTTTATCTCGCACATAAGGAATTTGCCGTTTGAAAGGATAAAACAGATAAAGGTAAGCAAGAGGGTGGGCGCGGAGGTTGAAAAACTCCTTCGGGGCTTTATCAATTACCATCTTGACTTGAGGCTTAAGAGCAGGGAGTTTATCGGGAAGGTTGGCCTGTAAAGACGGACCTACCGTATAAACGATTTTTAACGGGCCTGCGTTAACGCATGGCAGCCATCAGCAATCTTTTGAAAGGAAAAAAACAATGTTTGACTTAAATACGATAGCGTCACTTTGCAAGAGGCGCGGATTTATATTTCAATCAAGCGAGATATACGGCGGCCTTGGAAGCGTCTGGGATTACGGTCCGCTTGGCGTGGAGCTTAAAAACAATGTGAAGCGGGCCTGGTGGAATAGTTCGGTTTATGAAAGAGACGATATTTTCGGTATGGACGCCAGTATTTTGATGCATCCCAGAGTCTGGGAGGCATCCGGCCATTTAGAGAGTTTCGCCGACCCTTTTATAAAATGCCCGGCCTGCGAAAAATTTTTTAGGACAGACGAAAACATAGCAGCTAAAAAGCCCTGTCCGAACTGCGGCAAGCCCCTACCGGAAAAATCCATGTCTGCCAATTTAATGTTTGAGACATTGTGCGGCCCGGTAAAGGAAACCGCTCAAAAAGTATTCTTTCGTCCGGAAACCGCCCAGGGGATGTTTGTTAATTTTTTAAATATCCTTTCCTCAAAACACCCGAAACTTCCGTTCGGCCTGGCCCAGATCGGCAAGGCCTTTCGCAATGAAATCACAACCGGAAATTTTATTTTCAGGACCCGAGAATTTGAGCAGATGGAGATCGAGTATTTTGTCAGGCCGGAAGAGGCCCAGGCGTCCTATAAACGCTGGGTTGAAGAGAGATTTAACTGGTATGTGAAATTAGGGATAAAAACGGAAAATTTAAGAACACGGCCGCATTCAAAAGAGGAACTTGCCCATTACGCTTCGGCCTGTTCGGATATAGAATACAATTTTCCTTTCGGCTGGAGCGAACTGGAGGGCATAGCAAGCAGGACGGATTTTGATTTAAAACAGCATTCGAAAGTAAGCGGTAAGGATTTAAGGTATTTCGACGACGCTTCCAAGCAAAAGTTTTATCCCTACATAATTGAGCCTTCGGGGGGAGTTGATAGAAGCGTATTGGCGTTTTTGGTGGATTCCTATCGCGAGGAAAAAGTAAGAAAAGAGAAAAGGGTTGTCTTAAGCTTACATAAAGATCTGGCGCCCGTGAAGGCGGCCGTTTTCCCGCTTTTAAGAAACAGGCCCGAGATAGTGAAACTCGCGAAATCTATTCATGAGGATATAAGGGGAAAGTACAATTCTGTTTATGATGACACCGCTTCCATAGGCCGTCTTTACAGGAGACAGGACGAGGCGGGAACCCTGTATTGCGTTACGGTTGATGTTGATTCCCTGGAAGATAAAAAAGTAACGGTGAGAGACAGGGATACAATGAGACAGGACAGGATTGACATTTCCAGGGTGAAGAAGTATATAGAGGATAAACTGTAAGGGCCCGCATTTGTGTGCGGGAAACGCTGCGAGGTAGCGTTAAGGATGAGAAGTACGCGGGAACGAATAGTAAAAGAAGGGAGAAAAGTGAAAATGGCGGTAAGAGCGAAGAAAGCGGGATCGGGAAAGAAATACGTGTATTTTTTTGGTGATGGGAAAGCGGAAGGCAAAGCCGCGATGAAAAATCTACTTGGCGGTAAGGGCGCCAATCTCGCCGAAATGACTAACATGAAAATACCGGTGCCGGCCGGATTTACGATATCCACCGATGTTTGCGTTTATTATTACGAAAATAGCGAAAAGTATCCCCGGCATCTCGAAGAAGATGTCGCCTCGAGCCTGAGAAAAATAGAAAAAGCCATGGGCGCGATTTTCGGTGACAGCGATAACCCTCTTCTTGTTTCGGTGCGTTCCGGCGCGCGCGTTTCAATGCCGGGCATGATGGACACGGTCCTGAATCTTGGCCTGAATGATGTTACGGTTAAGGGGCTGGCGAAGCAGACGAAGAATGAGCGGTTTGCCTACGATGCCTACAGGAGATTCGTGCAGATGTTCGGGGACGTTGTTCTCGGGCTCAAGCCGAAAGGCAAAGACGAACATGATCCGTTTGAGGTCATAATGGATAAGATCAAAAAGGAAAAAGGAGTTAAACTGGATATTGACCTTTCAACGGAAGACCTGAAAAAACTGGTAAAGCTATATAAGGAGGAGATTAAAAATAAAACCGGAAAAGTTTTTCCAGAAGATCCGTATAAGCAGCTCTGGGCCTCAATAGGAGCGGTTTTTCAGTCATGGAATAACGACAGGGCCATTGCTTACCGGAAGATAAATAAAATACCGGATCTCTGGGGAACGGCAGTTAACGTGCAGTCAATGGTTTTTGGGAACATGGGCGAGGACTCCGGTACGGGCGTGGCATTTACCCGTGATCCGGCAACGGGCGAGAAAAGATTTTACGGGGAATATCTTCTGGACGCTCAGGGAGAAGATGTTGTTGCCGGTACACGCACGCCGCAGTCCATAGAAAAACTCGAAAAGCAGCTCAAAAAACCATACGGGGAGCTATTGAGAATTTACAGGCAGCTGGAAAAGCATTACAGAGAAATGCAGGACATGGAGTTTACCATCCAAAAAGGCAAACTCTGGATGCTGCAGACAAGGGCCGGAAAAAGAACCGGCCTCGCGGCCATCAAGATAGCGGTAGATATGGTAGGTGAGGGAATGATTTCCGAGGACGAAGCGCTTCGGAGAATAGACCCCGAACAGCTGAACCAGCTTCTCAGGCCCGTATTTGACCTCGCGGAAAAGAAAAACGCGGTAAAAAACGGAAAACTTTTGGCTAAGGGGCTTAATGCCGGGCCGGGCGCCGCTTGCGGCAAAGTGGTATTCAACGCCTCTGACGCCGAAGAAGAGGCGAAAAAAGGAGAGAATGTAATTCTTGTTCGTATTGAGACCAGCCCGGAAGATATTACCGGCATGAACGCGGCAGTCGGAATCCTGACCGCGCGGGGAGGGATGACCTCACACGCGGCGCTTGTCGCCAGGCAGATGGGAAAGGTTTGCGTGGCCGGGTGCGGCGCGCTGGACATAGATTATACCGAAAGAAAAATGCGGGTTAAGGACGCTGTAGTTAAGGAAGGCGAGTATATATCCATTGACGGAACGACAGGGGAAGTAATTTACGGTAAGATCAAGACGAAACCCTCGGAGATACTGCAGGTTCTTGACGATAAAAGCATGGATCCCGCCAAATCCGGCACCTACAGGCTCTTCAAGAAACTGATGGGGTGGGCCGATAAAAAGCGCAGATTGAAAATAAGGACAAATGCCGACCAGGGTGACCAGGCCAGGATAGCGCTTGCTTTTGGAGCCGAGGGAATAGGCCTTTGCCGTACTGAACACATGTTTTTTGGAGAAGGCAAGATAGAGCCCATGCGGGAGATGATTCTTGCTGAAGATGCGTCCGGCAGGAAAGATGCGCTGGCAAAACTTCTGCCGATCCAGAAAAAGGATTTCGAGGGAATATTCAAGGTAATGAAAGGCCTCCCTGTTACCATACGGACGCTGGACCCGCCTCTTCATGAATTTCTGCCTCACGAGGAGGCCGAGGTAAAAAAAATGGCCGAGATCATGGGCGTAAGCGCGGCAAAAATTAACGCAAAAATAAATTACCTTAAGGAAATGAACCCCATGCTCGGGCTTCGGGGGTGCCGGCTCGGGATTTTATATCCTGAAATAACCCGCATGCAGGCGAGGGCAATTTTTGAAGCGGCCTGCGAGGTACAAAAATCAGGTACCAGGGTTTTTCCGGAAATCATGATCCCGCTGGTAGGGAATGTGAACGAACTTAAACAACAGCAGGATGTTGTGCGCAAGGTCGCGGAAGAGGTGACGAAAGAGTATGGCGAAAAACTGAAATATACCGTAGGTACGATGATAGAGCTTCCGCGAGCCGCCTTAACCGCGGACAAAATAGCGGCAGCGGCGGAATTTTTCTCTTTCGGGACAAATGACCTCACACAGACGACATACGGGCTTTCGCGCGACGACGCGGGAAAGTTTCTTTCCTATTACTACGATAAGGGAATGATGAAAGAAGATCCGTTCCAGACAATAGATCAGGATGGGGTCGGCCGGCTTATGGAGATAGGCGTTAAGCGGGGCCGTCAAACAAGGAAAAATCTTAAAATCGGAATTTGCGGGGAACACGGCGGCGAAACAAAATCCGTTGAATTTTGCGATCGCATCGGGCTTAATTACGTAAGCTGTTCACCGTTCAGGGTGCCCATAGCGCGGCTTGCCGCGGCCCGGGCGGTTGTAAAAAGGAAAAAGAAGTAATGGATAACATACGGCTTTACCTAAAGGACATAAAAAATCTGCCGCTATTAAAACCGGCCGAAGAGGTTAGCCTCGCCAAGAAAATAATAAAAGGCGACAAGCGCGCCAAGCAGAAAATGATACAATCAAACCTGCGGCTTGTTATCAACATAGCGAAAAAATACAGTTATCTTGGCGTACCGATGCTTGACCTGATAGAGGAAGGCAACCTTGGATTGATGAAGGCGGTGGAAAAATACAATTACAAAAGAGGATACAGGTTTTCAACTTACGCGGCATGGTGGATAAAACAGTACATAACAAGGGCTATCGCGAACCAGGGGAAGACCGTCAGGATACCCGTTTATGTTATTGAGCTTCTTATGAGGTTCAAGAAAGTAACGGGGCAGCTTTCCCACAAGTTTAAGAGAAAGCCGCGGCTTAACGAGATATCCAAGAGAATGAGGATGCCTTTGAAGCGCGTCAGGCAGCTCAACAGGATGGCGAGTACGGTTTCAAGCCTGAATGCCCCTGTAGATGAAAGCGGTTCAACGGAATTTATGGACCTCATTGAGGATGAAAAAGTGGCGCAGGAAGTAGGTGAATTAAGTAATTTCCTTCTCCACGAAAGGGTAAAAGACCTGCTGCACAGAATGACACCGCGCGAAAAAAAAATTCTAAGCCTTCGTTTTGGGCTCAAGGACGGAGTGCGGCACACTCTGAGAGAAACCGCCTCCAACTTTGGGATAACGAGAGAAAGGGTCCGCCAGATCGAGAGCATAGCGATGAGAAAATTACGGGAATTGATGAAGGAAGAGGGAAAAGCGGAGGGAGGAGGAACCGTAGTAAAATGAAAAAAGACCTGAAGGCCATTATACGGAATGTTCCGGATTTTCCGAAAAAAGGTATTGTATTCAGGGATATTACGCCTTTGATCGGTGATAAAGAGGCATTTAAATATGTAATTGATGAATTGGTAAGGCGTTACGCGGATAACAAGGTCGACTATATCGTGAGTGTCGAATCAAGGGGTTTTATTTTTGGCGCGGCGCTTGCTTATGTAATCGGATGCGGCCTTATCCCGGTTAGAAAAAAAGGAAAACTTCCGTACAAAACTCATGAAATTACTTATGATCTGGAATACGGCCGGGACACTCTTCAAATTCACACCGATGCGATTGAGAAGGGAAAGAGGGTGCTTGTGCTGGATGATCTTTTGGCTACCGGCGGAACAACGCTGGCCGCTATAGATCTGGTTAGAAAAATGGAAGGCGAAATTGTCGAGGCGGCTTTTGTAATCGAACTCGAATTCTTGAAAGGCCGCGAAAAAATCAAGGATACGCCGGTTTTCTCGCTTGTGAAATATGACAAGGAATAAATGTTATTTCGGCAGTGAGAAATTTTTTCACAGGCCGAATTTCTAACATCGCCCCAGCGTTAAAAATTTCTTAAGGCAAAATTTTGTCCCTGTAGCTCAGCTGGATAGAGCACAGGTTTCCTAAACCTGGTGTCGTCCGTTCGAATCGGACCAGGGACGCCATTAACATGAAAGGGGATCAATGATAGACCTGCATACGCATTCACTTTTAAGTGACGGCGAGCTTTTACCGAGTGAGCTTGTGAGGAGGGCGTGGGAAAAAGGCTATGAGGCGATCGCGATTACGGACCATGTTGATTTTTCAAATATCGATTTTGTCGTGCCGCGGATCGTAAAAACCTGTAAAATTCTTAACAAATACTGGAAGATAAAATCCATTCCCGGAGTCGAGATTACACATGTCCCGCCTGAAAGCATAAAGGGCCTGGTTAAGTTCGCGCGCGCTTCCGGCGCGAAAATTATTGTCGGACACGGCGAAACTGTTTCGGAACCTGTGTTGCCGGGCACAAATAAAGCTTTTATTGAAGCCCGCGCGGATATACTTGCCCATCCCGGAATGATAAGCGAAAGAGAAATTAAGCTGGCGAAAAAAAAAGGTGTTTTTCTTGAAATTACCACAAGAAAAAGCCACTCAAAACCCAATAAGCGTCTTGTAAAACTGGCGTTAACACTTAAAGCGCCGCTGGTGTTAAATACGGATACGCACACGCCGGCAGATTTTATTGATGATGAAAAACGCAACCGGTTCCTAACGAATTTGGGCCTTAGCGAATGCGATATAGGCCGAATGGTTAGGAATTCCTATTTCCTGGCGAAAGTAAGAAAAACTCATTCGGCGTCTTGACAAATCTAACTTTTGTGGTATACTTACATCGTTGTGCTGTACATCATGGCGGTTTCGAATAACGGCTAAGAAAGGAGGGATGCAATAATTCAAGCCGAAATGAATGCCATGGTGATATAGGTATATAAGAGCGATAAAAATGGGCTTCATTGGCAAGCCCGCTTGGTACGTATATAAGGTTGTATAATCAGGAGGAAAGATGAAATTATTAAGAATTATATGTGTTTTGGCTTTGGCGCTTTCCGTTACGACGGGCGCTTACGCCGCGACACAGAGCATAAAGCTCTCAGGGGATATCGCGATTCGCGGTTTCGCGAGAGGCGATTATGACCTCAATGCTCACTATGAAGAGCCGGATATTCCGCAGCAGCCGGGCGCTTTCGAGCGGCAGCAGAATCCGCTGCAGGGTACCGATGACTGGCAGACATGGTTCATGAGTACCGCGGAAATTCAGCTTGACGCAGACCTTACGGACAATGTCTCTGGAACAGTAAGGCTCTTCAACCAAAGGGATTGGGATGTAAGAACAAAGAACGCGGCAGGCGCGGATCCCGCGGTGACATATGACGCTACCTATCAAAGCACGGATCCTGTTCCGGATAGTGATTATCCGAATTTGCGCGAATTTAATGTCGGCGTTGATCTCGCGTATATAGAGCTCAAAGAGTTCCTGTATTCGCCTCTTACACTGAAGATCGGCCGTCAGGATTTGTGGTTCGGAAAAGGGTTTATCGTAGGCGCGAACATGCGTGACTACAATAACCTTATCAACGCTGACGAATATACCTGCATGAGGTCATTCGATGCCATAAGGGCGACATTTGATTATGATCCATGGACCGTTGACGCTGTCGCGGCGATGATATGGGAAAACGAAATCGGATCCAAAGATGATGAGACCCTTTTGGGCGTGAATGTTGGTTATCTTTTTGATTCGTTCAACGGTGAAGCGGAAGCCTACTGGTTCAATAAAACCGACAAGGGGTCAGTGCTGCCTAGAAACGTGAAGCAGCACAACTATGTCCATACCGTTGGCGCGAGAGGAAGCGCGGACCCGCTCGAATTCTTAACTGTTGCGGCAGAGGGCGCGTATCAGTTCGGGCATTTTGTAGGTTTCAGGGATCAGCTGCATAAGAGAGGCCGAAGCGCCTGGGCTGTTGACGGAAGCGTAGAATGCAGATACCTGAAAGACATAATTCCGTGGAAGCCGGTTTTAGGGGCTGAATATATACTGTATTCGGGTGACAGGGGATATGCGCCTGATAGACGGAGCAGCGAAACATATACCGGTTGGGATTCCATGTACCGCGGCAAATTCGACACTGCATACCGTGAATATGTCGGAAGGTACAATTTCACGCATATGGGCTGGCTGGTAGGGCGGACTTTGCCATACAGGAATTACATAGACAATCAGGTCGATGATTCCCGCAATAACCAGCACCAGGTGCTGCTTTACGGAAATATTATGCCGACCGAGAGCATCACAGTGGACGGAAAACTCGGATTTTTCTGGCAGCAATATAATAGAGAGATCGAAGGAATTCTTCTGGAGCCGAACGGGTTCATAGAAGGGGGCGTAAGAAATATGGAAAAACGCTCGCCTTTCCTCGGTACCGAATTCGATCTTGGCGTAACCTGGGATTATACCGAAGACGTTGCGTTTGGATTTCTGGCAGCGTGGTTTTTCCCCGGAAATTTCTACTATGATCAATCAGACACTACGGCAACGGATATTGTCGGAACCGTAAAACTCAGCTTCTAAGAGAAGCATGTTTTTATCCCGCCCCTTTGGTAAAATAAAGCAATGTTGATATTTTGCCAAGAGGGCGGGATTTTTTAAAAAGGAGGCATATAGATGAACGTTGCAACTGGTTGTTTGACTTTTTTAGGTTTTATTCTTTTAATCGCCGGAATCGCATCAAAATTACTGGGCATATCAGTCATGGCTCCGTATATCTCGTCTTTTTTAGGATATTTTGTAGGCGCAAATACGTGTTTTTTACTGGCGCTTATCGTCAACAAATTCCAGAAAAGTTAGCCCCGGCTTTTTATAGCGAACAGCAAAGCGGTATGCGTATATGAAGAAAATGTCTCACGGAAGGGGTGCCCTCACTTTAGCAATTTTTTTTATTTTTCTTACCGCAGTTTTCTTTTTTTTGAAGGGGAAGATTTCCCTAAAATGTTTTTTCGCGGGGGAGAAAACCGGTATTGAAGCTATCGTGAGGTATTTTCCGTTCTCCAGGGCGAACTCCCTTAAAGAGTGGGAGGAGAAAATACTAAAAGGAAAGGTCGTTTATGTTATAGAAAAAAACGATAGCCTTTCGTACGTCAGGGCAAAAAGCGATAAAACCGCATCGGCGTTATATTACAGGATAAAACTGGATGTGAAAAAATGTCCCGTAATAAGCTGGAAATGGCGTGTTAATGAGTTTCCCGGCAGGAAACTCCCGGAGACGATAGAAGGCAAGAAAGAGGAAGATTTTGCCTCCCGTGTTTATGTGCTTTTTCCGGCCGCGTTTTTTACCAATTCTAAATGCATAGAATATGTTTGGGCGGAAAGCCTTTCTGCGGGCACATGCGGAAGGAGCGGGTATTCGAAAAATATAAAAGTTTTGGTGCTTGAAAGCGGAAAACAGGATGGCTGGCGGTCGGAAGAAAGGGATATAGTGGAAGATTACGTGAAATTGTTCGGAAAAAAACCAAAACTTAATGTCGGCGCCATATCGTTTATGACAGACGCGGATTCCACGGGAACTTACGCTGACGCCGCATACGACGAAATAAGGATAGGATACAAATGAGAATAAGATTTATTACGAAAAATCCCCTGCAGGCCAAATACCTTGTTTTGATTCTTATTTCCATACTGCTCCCTTTATTTATTGTGGGGGGATGCCTTTATTACCTGTTATTTCAGATCATGGCGGAGCAACTGGCCATACCGGAGTCCATCGCCTGTAACCTGATACCCGTCGCGGAAAAAATAAATTTTCTGCTTCTTATCGGAATACCGCCCGTGGTAATTTTTCTTTTTATCTGGGGAGCGGTTTTAAGCCATAAAATGATAGGCCCGCTTGAGCGGCTTGAGGATGATTTGAGAAAAATTTCAAACGGTGATTACTCTATGCGGCTTCAGATAAGAAAAGACGATGATTTACGCCCGATAGCCGACGCAATAAACAAAATTATCGATAAACTGGAACGAAAGTGAAGCAAAATAGGATACACCCTACCGCCATAGTCAGCCGCCGCGCCGAACTTGACCGAAGTGTTGAAATAGGCCCTTACGCTATTGTTGAAGCCGGCTCAAAGATAGGCAAAAACGTGAAAATTTTTGCCCGGGCGCATATTACGGGCAATACCGAAATAGGCGAAGGGACCGAGGTTCATATGGGGGCCGTTCTAGGGCATGTTCCGCAGGACTTTGCGTTTAAAAACGAAACGACTTATCTTCGAATCGGTAAAAAAAACATTATACGGGAGTATGTCACAATCCACAGGGGAACCAAAGAGGGCTCGGCCACCGAAATAGGAAATGAAAATTTTCTCATGGCTTTCTCACACGTGGGGCATAACTGCGTTCTGGGGGATAAGGTTATCCTGGCTAACGGCGCTCTTCTCGGCGGCCATATTAATGTGGAATCCCAGGTATTCATATCCGGAAACGTTGTGGTGCACCAATTCTGCAGAATCGGGCGTCTTGCCATTATAGGGGGTTTTTCCGGGGTAAACAAAGATGTGCCTCCCTTCATGGCGGTAAGGGGCCCGTCGGTGGTCTGGTCGGTAAATCTCGTCGGACTGAGAAGGGCCGGCTTTAAGCGCGGCGCCATAAGCGAAATAAAGGAAGCGTTCAGGCTGATTTATAAATCCGGCTTAAATACAAAACAGGCGATTGGGGAAATAGAAAAGAAAAAACCCGGCGAGGAAGTAAGGTATCTCGCGGAATTTATAAAAAAATCCGGGCGCGGCATATGTAAATACAGGTGGGCGTCCGAAGATAAAGATTTTTTTGAACATAAAAAAGGAGGATGAGATGGCGGTAAAGAAAAAAGATATCCAGAAGGATTTGTCGAAGTTTCTTGACCAGACCAAGGATGGTTTCAGGAGATTGGGAAAGGATCTGGGCGTTTTAGCCAAAAAAAGCGAAAAAGAAATTATCAAGGTTTCAAAAGCGGGAAAAATTCAATTTGATATTATGAACCTGGCTATGCAGAAAGAAAAGCTGTACTATGAAATAGGCAAAAAAGTCGCCGCCTTAAAACTGAAAAAAAAGCTCGACATCCCGGAATTGAGTTCATACTGGATGAGGCTGCGTAAAATCGCGTCGGGCACTAAAACAAAAAAAAGAGAACTCTCGGATTTTAGAAAAAAGAATAAATAAACGCATGCCAAGAAACCCCGAAGAAGCCGGCCGGTATAACAGGGCAAAGGTACGTTTGACGCTGTCCGGTATAATTTATACGCTTTTGTACCTTGTGTTTTTTCAAATCTTTCTCGCCCACCATTTAAAAACACTGGCATTTGCGCTTAACGCGAATTTTTACTGCGCCCTGGCGGTATTTCTCGCCGTATTCGGGATTCTCTACTATGTTTTTGAACTGCCGTTGCGTTTTTATTCGGGGTTTATTTTGGAACACAAATTTCGCCTTTCCAACATGAGGATTTTAGCCTGGTTTAGCGATGATATTAAAAAAGGTGTTTTGTCGCTCGCTATGTTTGTCGTGTTTATGCAGGCATTATACTTTTTCCTGAGAAATTTTGCCGCGTCCTGGTGGGTTTGGATAGCGGCATTTTACTTGCTTGCCACGGTTGTGCTTGCCAGGATAACCCCGCTTGTCGTAATACCCTTGTTTTTTAAATATCATCCGGTGGGCGATGATCTCAAGAATAATATAATAAAACTATCCGAAAAATGCGGCATAAAGGTCCTGGATGTATACAAGATAGATTTTAGCCGAAAAACCAGCAAACTTAACGCCGCGGTAGTGGGCATGGGGCGGACGCGAAGGGTGCTTCTGGCCGATAACCTTGTTGAGAGTTTTACCTATGATGAAATAGCCGGGGTTCTCGCGCATGAATTCGGCCATCACAAAATGTTTCACATATGGAAACTGCTCGCGTTTGGTACGCTTTCCACATTTTTTTCTTTCTTCGTGTTGTATCTGGTTTCCGCTCCGGTCGCGGCCTCACTCGGCGCGGAACGCGTTTACGACATAAGTATATTTCCGGCGTTCATGCTGATTCTTTTTCTTGCAACGTTTGCGCTTGGCCCGCTTCAAAACGCGTTTTCCCGGCGTCTTGAGCGAAACGCCGACCTTTTCGCGCTGAAGGCGATAAAAAACCGCGATATTTTCATATCGCTTATGCGTAAGCTCGCCGAACGGAACCTTTCAGACCCGAACCCTCCGGCATTCGTGAAATTTCTTTTTTATGACCATCCCCCGATCTCCGAGCGGATTAAAATGGCGGAAAAATTCGGCCGGAACTTTTAGGCGGGGAAGTACGCCTTTTATGCTTGACAAGTTTGCGGTGACGGGGTAAAATATTCTTAATCTTCGGGGCGAGGTGAAATACCTCGGCCGGTAGTGAAAGCCTACGAGCCCTGAACCTGCGCGGTTCGGGGCAGATCCGGTGAAATTCCGGGGCCGACCGTATAGTCGGGATGAGAGAAGAGACCGCTCGGATTTAAGCGAGTTATATGAATCGAATAAGCCCCGAAGAAATTCGGGGTTTTTTTATGAAATTTAACAGTATAAACGAAGTCAGCGAAGATTTAAAAAAAGGCAGGATCGTCGTTGTTATTGACGACGCTTCGCGCGAGAACGAGGGTGACCTTATTATGGCCGCTTCCAGAGTAACGGCGCCCGCGATAAATTTTATGGCCAAGTTCGGCAGGGGGCTTATATGTGTTCCGATGGAGAGAGGCGGCCTCGAGAGGATAAACCTGAGCCCTATGGCAAGTGAATTAAAAGACCCGTACCGGACAGCATGGGCCATTTCAGTGGATGCCGCGAGGGGAATTACAACCGGCATATCGGCGCACGACAGGGCCCATACCATCAAACTTCTTTCCGGAAAACGCTCCCGGCCGGACGATTTTATAAAGCCGGGGCACGTATTTCCGCTTTGCGCGAAGGAAGGCGGGGTCCTTGTAAGGGCCGGGCATACGGAAGCGTGTATTGATCTACTGAAGATGGCGGGGCTTCCGGCAGTAGGGGTTATATGCGAGATCATGAACGAAGACGGGACAATGGCGAGGGCGCCTGAACTTTTGGATTTTGCCGGGAGGCACGGCCTGAAGATTTGCACAATAGAGAAATTAATTCACCACAGGCGTAAATATGAAAAATTAGTGGAGAGAATTTCCGAAGCGGCCCTGCCTTCGAAATACGGAAAATTCAGGGCTTTTACCTATAGGTCAAAGATTACCGGAGATTGCCATATTGCCCTTGTAAAGGGGAATGTGGGGAAGGGGGCCCCTTTCGTAAGGGTTCATTCACAGTGTTTAACCGGTGATGTATTTCGCTCCTCAAGGTGTGACTGCGGGACGCAGCTTGAGAAAGGGTTAAACATAATCTCAAAGGCGGGAAAGGGTGTTTTGCTTTATCTGAGGCAGGAGGGAAGAGGCATAGGACTCGGCAATAAAATGAAGGCCTATGAACTTCAGGATCATGGACTTGACACAGTCGAGGCAAACGAATATCTGGGATTCAAGCCGGATCTTCGCGACTACGGCATAGGCGCGCAGATCCTGGCCGACCTGGGGCTTAAAAAAATAAAGCTGCTTACAAATAACCCTCAAAAGATCGTGGGACTTGACGGGTACGGGTTGAAGATACTGGAGAGGATACCATTAGAGGTGAAACCTAACGGCGCGAACAGGAAATATTTAAAAACGAAAAAGGATAAATTAGGGCACGTTTTAAGGCACGCGTAAAAATGGAGGCAAGGCATGAAAATAGTTAAGGGCGATTTGATCGCGAAGGGGTTAAAATTCGGTATTGTTATCTCGAGATTTAACGAGTTTATATCGGCAAAGCTTCTTGACGGCGCCGGAGACGCGCTTGTCCGGCACGGCGCGGACGAGAAAGATATTCTGGCCCTCTGGGTACCGGGCTCGTTTGAAATTCCGGCCGCTGTTTCACGGCTTGCCGGGTCAAAGAAATACGACGCCATAATCGCGCTCGGCGCGGTTATCAGAGGCGAAACGCCCCACTTCAATTACATAGCCGCCGAAGCGGCCAAGGGCGTGGCGCACGTCGCCATGTCAAGTAATACTCCGTGTATATTTGGCATTATTACCGCGGACACGCTTGAACAGGCGATAGAACGCGCGGGAACGAAAAGCGGAAACAAGGGGAGGGACGCCGCGCTTTCGGCTATAGAGATGGCGAATCTCTATAAAAAAGTCAAATAAAATGCGTAACAGGACAAAAGCGCGCGAATGCGCCTTAAAAATACTGTATTCCGTTGACGTGAGGAAGGATCCTCCGCTTGAGTGTTCCGGGATTTTCTGGGAGAGCCATCAGTTCATAAAAGGCGAAATAAGGAAATTTTCCGAGCTTTTAGTAGAAGGCGTATTTAATAACAAGGATTTTATTGATTCAACAATTTCTAAATATGCCACGAACTGGCAGATAAAGAGAATGCCGATAATTGACAGAAACATACTAAGGATAGCCACTTTCGAAATTTTGCTTTCGTCTGATATACCGCCGAAAGTTTCTATAAACGAAGCTATCGAGATGGCAAAAAGGTACGGCGATAAGGATTCGGGTAAATTCGTGAACGGCGTTCTTGATAAGATAAACAAATCCGAAAAAAAGGCCGTATCGTGAACCCGTTTGATTTGACCCGGAATCGATACGCGGACCTGCATGTTCACACCAATTTTTCCGACGGTACCTTTTCGCCCGAAAAAGTTGTGGATACCGCCGTGGAAAAAGGGCTTTCCGCTATCGCTATCAGCGACCACGATTGTGTTGACGCCATAGGGCCCGCGATAAAACACGCCCGGAAAATTTCCTTGGAAATCATACCGGCAACCGAGCTTACCGTAATAAAAGACGGAAAAGAAATCCACGTGCTCGCGTATTTTATTTCATGGAAAGAAAAGCGGTTTCGTGATGTGCTTAAAGGAATACAGGAAGGGCGTCTCCGCCGGCTTGATAAAATGCTGGAGAAGCTGAAAAAGTTCGGAATAAATCTGAAAAAGTCCAGGGTCATTGAGATAGCGTTCAGCAAAGGCTCTGTCGGCAGGCTGCATCTGGCAAAGGCCCTTCTGGAGGCGAAAGCGGTTTCGTCGATCCAGGAGGCCTTCAATAAATACATAGGCGATTTCAAACCTTGTTATGTGGAAGAAGTTGGTTTCCGGGCGGAGGAAGTGATTGAGGTTATATCGCGCGCGGGCGGGGTACCGGTTCTCGCGCACCCTAAAACCATCGGCGATGATTCACTGGTCAGTGAATTTATAAAATTAGGCGTACGCGGAATAGAGGCTTATCATACGGACCAATCATACACACAAAGCAAAAAATACGAAAAAATGGCGAAAGATCACGGCCTCATTGTTACGGGCGGTTCCGATTGTCACGGTATGGGCAAAGGCAGAGTGCTTCTCGGCGGCGTGAAGGTACCCTACAGTGTCGTGGAACAGCTTAAACAGGAAGCGGAAAAAATAAGGCCAATTTAAAACCTTAAAACCTGTTATTACATGCGGTTTCTGTTTTGGCCGGACGGAATACGGGAAATGAGTAGCGACGAAAAAAAATTCATGACGCGCGCGATCCAGCTTGCTAAAAAAGCTGAAGGAAAGACATACCCGAATCCGCTTGTCGGGGCGCTGGTTGTGAAGGATGGAAAAATCATAAGCGAAGGGTATCACAAAAAAGCGGGCGGGCCCCACGCTGAAGTCGTCGCGTTAAGGAAAGCGGGGAGAAAAGCCGCCCGCGCCGATTTATACGTTAATCTTGAACCGTGCGCTCACTACGGAAAAACTCCGCCTTGCGTGGACAGTATCATGAAAAGCGGAGTGAGAAAAGTATATACGGCCATGAAGGACCCCAACCCCCTGGTAAACGGTAAAGGGTTGAAGATGTTGAGAAAAAACGGCGTTGAAATAAAAATAGGAATATGCCGGAAGGAAGCCCGGGAATTGAATAAAAATTACATTTCCGCCTTCCGCCGAAGGAAAAACGCGTAAATGTTTACGGGTATAATTGAGCAAACAGCCGTTATAAAAAGCATTGCCGGCCGAGGCGGCGCGCGCAGGCTGGGTGTTTACTTTGCGAAAAACCCGGAGGCGGTAAAAATCGGGGATAGCATATCGATAAACGGCGTATGCCTTACGATAACAGGAGTGGAAAAAAAATACCTCTCGTTTGATATTACCGAAGAGACCTTTAAGAATACCACTTTCAGGCGTGCGAAAATAAATGATGTTGTTAATGTTGAGAGGTCACGCGCGTGGAATGACCGCGTAGAGGGGCATTTTGTCCTGGGACATGTTGACGGCTCGCGAAAAATAAAATCCATGATAATGGGGCATAGCCCTTACATGGACCTGGCGATTCTGCCGGCAGACAGGCTTTATCTGGCAAAAAAGGGTTCTATTGCCGTAGACGGGATAAGTTTAACGGTGGGGTCGATTGACGAAAGCGCCGTTCGCGTATTCCTGATCCCGCTGACGATCCGCGCCACAAATTTAAAATATAAAAAAACAGGTGACGAAGTAAATATAGAGTTTGATATACTGGCGAAATACACGCATAACCGCCTGTTGTACGGGAAAAATTCCGCCGGCGCGGTTACGGAAAGCGTTCTTAAAAATAACGGATTTATTTGATTATGTACCAAATATATGGTATATTTATCATAAACGAAGGAGGGAAAGCATGAGGAAACTCGTTTTACTTATACTTATCGCAGTTTTTCTTTTTGCGTCGGGCGTATATGCCGACACGCCGCTGAAGAAGCTTGGCAGAGGGGTTTCAAATATAATTACGTGTCCTCTTGAGATACTTTACCGTATAGGAAGGGCGAACGATGAAAGCGGGCCTTTTGCCGCTTACACATGGGGCGTGTTAGACGGTGTTTTTCGGACGGTCACGAGAATGATTGTCGGCGGATATGAAGTGATTACGTTTCCGCTGCCTGTTCCCTCGGATTACAGGGCGGTCATTGATGACCCCGAATTCTTCCTGGAAGAGGGTTTATACTGATCATGCCCTCGTTAAAACAAGGAAAAACTTTTTACCGCTGCCTGGCCGCGTTGGCCTTGTTCTTGATATTACTGTATTCTTCGGCATACGCCGGAAACGGCATTAAGCTTATCGGCTACGGGCCGGTTCAACGGGCTATGGGCGGGGCAAGTGTCGGACTCCCGTTGGACGCCAATACCGTTATAACGAATCCCGCAGGCATGCAGGATGTCGGAAAACGCGTGGACCTTGGTGTTTCCTTAATCACGGTTTCCGCCAGATATAACGCTACCAGCAATTTTGTTCTTCCGCAGATTCTCGAAAACGGCGCTACCCTCGTATCCGATACGGACCCGATACTCATACCGGCAGTGGGCGTTACTTTCCCCGTAAACAAAAATATCGCGTTTGGAATCGGCCTTCACGGAACCTCGGGTGTGGAGACCAAATATAGGCGAAATCTGTATCGCAACATAACGTATGCCGAATACAAATGCATGCAGATAACCCCGGTGGCTTCATATTCATTCAAAGACATATTTTCGCTGGGCGCCGGCGCCTGTATAAATTATGCCACGTTGGATTTTGAGGCAGCCGGTGTCGCCGAACGCGCGCATCGTAACGGAAGCGCCTGGGGTGGCGGGTATATTCTCAGCATGCTGGTAAAACCATCCAACGGCCTGGATGTGAGGGTACCGAAAGATTTTATATCACTTGGCCTTGCTTATCAGAGTGAACAGGCCTTTGCCCCGTTCCACTACGATACCTGTTACGGCAGGGATAAACTGCAACTTAACCAGCCCCGAACGTTGACATTCGGTTTTGGCTTAAAACCCGATAAAAAGTTTCGCATGGCTTTTGACATAGAGTGGATTAACTGGAACCACGTTCTCGGAAAGAATCAGCCGGAATACAGGGAAAATCGTAACAACGCGGCGGCCTGGAACGTAAACTGGAATAATCAGGCGGTGTATAAACTTGGCGCGGAATACGATATTCTTGAGAAAATGGTTGTCGAAAAGTTGACAGTCCGCGCGGGATATAACTACGGAAAACATCCATTGAAAAAAGACAGGCCGTTTGAAGGCATCGCTCTTCCGGCTGTAACCGAGCATCACATTACCTGCGGCCTGGGCGCTGACCTGATAGAAAATCTTTCACTTAGCGTCGCCTTCATGTACGCGCCCAAGATAAGCCATCATATGTTTAATAACGGTAATTTTCTGGAAGACGCCAACATAACAACATACGCCTGGTCCCTTGACACAGGCCTCTCTTTTAAATTCTGAAAAAGCTTTAAAACGCGTTTACGCCAGGGAGAGCCTCTTTTCTCTTTTAAACTTTCCGCTAAATAGCCGGTAAGAAAAATACCCCGGAATGTCGAAGCCCCATAGAAATCCTCTCTTCGCGGGCGATTTTTATTATCAGTTTATTGGCGGAACGCCGCCCGCGCCGCCTTTTCTTACACGCTTTTTACGCGCTTTTTCGTTGCTTTTTGCATATCGTAATGATATATTAATATGCTATAATCCTGGTGTATAAGCAGGCAGAAATTCGGGAAGTAGCGCAGTTTGGCTAGCGCGCTTGGTTCGGGACCAAGAGGTCGCGGGTTCAAATCCCGCCTTCCCGACCACTATTGCGTAATTGATAAATGCGGCGGGATTTGTGAGGTAGGCATGAAAAAACTCATTACACCACTTTTGCTCATATTTCTGTGCGGGTGTTCGATGACGCAGGTCCGGGATTTTTTTATGGGCATGTCGGTAGAGTACGTAAAAAACGCGGAAACAAAATACGCGAAAACTTTTGATCTGGGCGCCGCTTACTGTTATGAAAAAACCCTGGCATTCATACATGGCATGAAGGCTCAGCTGCTCAACGAAGACCGGAAAAAATATTTCCTTTGCGCTAACAGGTTCGATTATGCCTACACGCTCTGCCTGGACACGACGCAGCTGGGAATACTCATTACCCCGCTTGAAAACGGCAAATCCCTCGTGGAAGTCGCCTCCGGCAATTACAATCTGGCGCAGTTCGTATCCGAGAAACTTTTCAGCAAACTTACGGAACCGGAAAAAACAGATACTGAAGGCAAACGCTGAAAAAGATGCTCTCTCGCGCGCGTATAATATATTCAGGCACGGTACAGGGAGTGGGATTTCGTTTCACTGCCGTGGAAACGGCTGTTTCACTCGGCCTTAAGGGGTGGGTGAAGAACTGTCCCGACGGGACTGTTGAGGTTGTGGCGGAAGGCGAAAAAGACGATATAAATATGTTCATGGTTAAAACAAAAAAGTCCATGATTCGCCATATCCGTTCGGTCAAAGAGGAATGGGGTGAAGCGGCCGGGGAATTTGATGATTTTAAGATAAAGTTTTATTAAAGGCGAAAAGAATAGCTATGGGGCTTCAGGGGATCGGGCGAACAGGGCATTGGGTTTCAGGCGGAAAGATGCAATATGTTTTGCGCCCGATATGTTCTACCCGATGGGACGGCCATGAGATACGGGATAATAGCTGACATACACGGAAATCTTGAGGCGTTTGAGAGCGTACTTGAGTCGCTTTCCCGCGCCAAAATAGAAAAATATCTTTGTGCCGGCGACATAATCGGTTACGGCGCGGATCCGCGCGAATGCATTAAAATGACAAGAGAACTTGACGCTGTTGCCGTACTCGGCAATCACGACGCCGCCTCGGCCGGCCTCATAGGCATGGATTATTTTAATGACGTTTCGGCAAAAGCGGTTAAATGGACAAAACAGAACATGGAAGAAAATGACTTCAATTTTTTAAAAAGTATCGGCTTTACCTATGTGAATAAGCATCTTACACTGGTTCACGGTACATTGCGCAAGCCGTCGGAATTTAATTACATGACGGACCCCGAGGCCGCCGGAGAAACATTTAATCTCATGAAGACGGACATTTGTTTTATTGGCCATACCCATGTTCCGGGCGTTTTCTCGCTTAAGGGCGGCGAATTGAGTTATTCCCGCAAAAAGAAAACCGCGATATCCGCCGGCGAGAGGCTGATTGTTAACGTGGGGAGCGTGGGCCAGCCCAGGGACGGCGATCCGAGATCGTGCTATGCCGTATATGATACGGACGAAGCCAGCGTTGTGTTGAAAAGGGTTGCTTACGACGTAAAAAAGGCCCAGAAAAAAATCCTGAAAACAGGCCTTTCCCCATTTCTCGCCGACCGGCTCGGCGCGGGAGTTTAATTTTATGGATAAAAAATCCGCCAAAAAAAGAATATCGGAACTAAAAGAGCTTATAGAACACCACGATAGGAAATATTTCGTGGAAAATGCCCCTGAGATCCCGGACCGGCAGTACGACAGGCTGTACAGGGAGCTCGGGGACCTTGAGAAAAGATTTCCTGAATTCAAAACACCGGATTCCCCTACGGAGCGCCTCGGCGAAAAACCGTCCGAAGGCTTTAAAAGCGTGAAGCACGCCTATCCCATGCTAAGCATGGATAACACGTATTCACGGGAAGAGCTTGAGAGTTTTGACGAAAGAATAAGAAAAAATCTGGGGAAGGAAAAATATGAATATACGGTTGAATTTAAAATAGACGGCGTAAGCGTGTCACTTTTGTATAAAGACGGAAAATTTATCAGGGGAGCCACGCGCGGGGACGGCACCGTGGGGGATGACGTGTCGTTCAATCTGAAGACAATACGGAGCATACCCCTTAATCTTTCCCGTAAAAACGTGAAAGTACCGCCGCTGATCGAGGCGCGGGGCGAGGTATTCATGCCCAGGAAATGGTTTGAGAGGCTTAATAATGAGAGGAAAAAAAACGGCGAGGATCTATTCGCTAATCCGCGTAACGCGAGCGCCGGGTCGCTTAAGCTCCTGAACCCGCGGGTCACGGCAAAAAGGCACCTGGATATATTCATATGGGGGGTGGGGCAGTCCGAAGGGGTGGATATTGAGGGGCACTATGAGCTGCTTGGATTGCTTAAAAAACTCGGCCTGAAAATAATACCCTGCGCGGAAAAGTGCGCTGATATAAAAAAAGTGATAAAGCTTTGCGAAAAATGGCAGGAAAAGTCCGGTGAGCTGGATTACGCTATAGACGGAATGGTTGTAAAGGTCGATTTGCTTAACCAGCAGAAGAAACTTGGCAGAACGTCCAAGAGCCCGCGATGGATGATTGCCTATAAATTCCCGGCCGAAAAGGCCGTTACCCGTATTATCGATGTCAAGGCGCAAGTGGGGCGCACCGGCGCGGTAACGCCGGTCGCGATTCTCGAACCAGTTCAATTATCGGGAACGACCGTGTCGCGGGCGACGCTGCATAATTTCGACGAAATAAAACGGCTTGATGTTAAAATAGGGGATAAGGTAGTTGTCGAAAAAAGCGGCGAGATTATACCGAAAATTTTAAGAGTGGCAGGCGGAAAAAGGACCGGCAGGGAAAAAACAATTATCCCTCCCGTGAAATGCCCTTCGTGCGGGTCGCCTCTATCAAAAGATGAGGGCGGCGTGGCGCTGAGATGCGATAATACAACCTGCGCGTTGCAGATAAAACAGAATATCCTTCACTTCGCTTCCAGAAACGCCATGGATATAGAGGGCCTTGGCGAGAGCGTTGTTGAGCGGCTGGTTAAAAAAGGACTTCTTGCGGATTACGCGGACATCTATTATTTAAAAACGGAAGATATTGAAAAGCTTGAAAGATTCGCTGAAAAATCGGCGCAAAACATAATTGACGCGATAAAAAAGAGCAAAGACAACGATTTAAGCCGCCTGATCTTTGCCCTCGGGATAAGGCATGTGGGCCGTAAGGCAGCGTGGACCCTTTCCGCGAAATTCGGTTCGCTTGCGGAAGTGTCGGGACAAAACGCGGAAAGCCTGGAAAAAATCAACGAAGTGGGGCCGGTTATGGCCGAAAGCATTACGAATTTTTTTAGAAACCCGAAAAACCGCGTGGTTCTGGAGAAGCTGGAAAAGGCCGGGGTGAGAATGAAAACGCCTTTTCGCAGGTTAAAAACCGCGCTGAACGGAAAAAATTTCGTAATTACCGGCACGCTGAAAAATTATACTAGGACGGGCATTGAGGAGCTTATAAGGCGCCTCGGCGGGAACGCGTCTTCCGCTGTGGGTAAAAATACCGATTTTTTGATCATGGGTTCGGAAGCGGGTTCAAAACTTGAGAAAGCGAGAAAATTGGGAGTGAAAATCCTTAGTGAAAATGAATTTGAAAAAATGATAAGGAGGCGCGAAAAATGAAAAAATTTTCGCCCGGGCCGTTTTCAGCCGTGATTCTGCTGGTTTTGGTTCTTTCTCTGGGCGGATGCGCGTCGCTTAAAAAGAAATTTACTAAGAAGAAAAAACCCAAGAAAACGCCGGTTTTTTACAGCGTGAAAGAATATGACGTGAAGCCGTCCATGGACCTTTATGAAAAGCATTATATTTTCTGGGTTAACTGGCACAGGGAACTTATAACGGAACTCGGCGGGAATTTTAAAAGCGATATAAGAAGCGCCGAGGAGATGCGCGGCAATCTCCAGTCTATGGAATCGCTTTTGACCGACGAGCGCGCCGCCGAGCTTGCCCCGCACGTCAAAGAATTAAAAAAAATCGAGGAACTACTGGAAAAACGAAACATGACAAAAGCCAATGAAACACGCATACGCCATATCTTAGAGAGGGAGTACAGGGCGATCAGGGGCAGATTTTCACCATCAAAAATGAAGGATTCGATAAGGGCGGACTGGAAGCCGGCCGAGAAAAAATGATAAAGATAAAAGTATTCACGGTGGGCATACTCCGGACAAATTGTTACCTGGTCCACGATGATGCCGCAAAGACCGGGTTTCTGATTGATCCGGGGGTATTCGACAAAAGGATAGCCGCGGAAATAGAGAAAAACGGAATTCGCGTTAAAAATATTATCAATACCCACAACCATCCCGATCATACCTCAGGCAACGCCGGGTTCGGTTACCCTGCCTTAATCCACGAAAACGAAGGCGGGACGTTGAAAAACGGCGACATAATACGGGACGGCGATATATCCATGGAGGTTATTCATACGCCCGGACATACCCCGGGAAGCATTTCTCTAAGGATGGGGAACAGAATTTTCACGGGTGATACGCTTTTCAGAGACGGCGTGGGAAGAACCGATTTTCCGGGAGGAAACGGCGAAGAATTGGCGAAATCCTTGAAACGCCTGGCGGTATTCAGGGACGAGACGGAAATATTTCCCGGCCACGGCCCGGCTTCTACCATTGGAAATGAGCGGAAAAATAACCCCTTTTTGTAGCGTAAAATTTGAGCGATGATTTAACTGCCGAGAAAAAATGACAAATCTGATAGAACAATTCCTGGATTACCTCTCTGTTGAAAGGGGCCTTAGCCTGAACACAATAAAGGGATACAGGCAGGATCTTTCGAAATTCGCGAAATATCTTGATTCATGCGGTATCCGCAAAATGAAAGAGGCGACCAGGAATGAGATATCAAAATACCTTTACTTTTTAAAAGATAATGGCCTTGCCACCGGCTCTATTGCCAGGAACCTGGCGGCCATAAAGATGTTTTACAGATTTCTTGTTGCGGAACGGATCATGAAAGAGGACACGGCCGGGATGCTGGAATCCCCGCGCCTTCTGAAAGGCCTTCCGGAAGTGCTCAATATGAGCGAGGTTACAAAAATGCTCGAGTTGCCCGGCGGAAAAGGGTTGCTTGGCCCGAGAGACAGGGCGATTCTGGAACTCATGTACGCTACCGGTATGAGGGTTTCCGAAGTATCCGATCTTACTCTGTCAAATCTTAATCTGGATGTCGGATTTATAAGGTGCACCGGCAAGGGCGGGAAAGAAAGGATCATACCGGTCGGACGGCAGGCCAAAGCGGCCGTGACGAAATACCTCGCTAAATCAAGGCCGAAATTATCCCGAAGGGCGCAGGAGGAGCATATATTTTTATCGCGGCTCGGAAAAAGAATCTCGCGGCAAAGCCTCTGGAAAATGCTGAAAAAATACACGAATCTTGCGGGAATAAAAAGAAAAATTACGCCGCATACTCTTAGGCACTCCTTCGCGACCCATCTTCTGGAAAAAGGCGCTGACTTGCGGAGTGTTCAGGAGATGCTGGGCCATGCCGATATCTCCACCACACAGATTTATACGCATGTTAACAAGGCCCGGCTCAAGGGGATACACAAGAGGTATCATCCCAGGGGTTAAATATGAGAATCAACCGGCAGCGCGCTAAAGAGAAAAGAACGGATCTAATCGTAACGCACAACAACGCTGATTTCGACGGATTCAGTTCCCTTGTGGCCGCGAAGAAACTTTATCCCGGCGCTAAACTTCTTATGCCGGGTTCGCAACAGAGGGCCGTGAGAGAATTTTTATCCCTTGTCAAAGATAAAATCGCCGTGGAAAACGAAAGAACCTGCGATTTGAGCGATGTAAAGCGTTTGGTTATACTGGATACGAGGCAGAAGTCCAGGATAGGAATAGCCGCGGAACTCATCAAAAAACCTTCCGTGAAAATCCATATTTATGACCACCACCCGCGCGGCCCGCACGACATAAAAGGGGACAAAGAGGTGTTCCGGGAACTCGGAGCCACTGTTTCCATACTGGTCGATATCTTAAGAAGAAGAAAGCGGGTGAAATTTACGCCTCTTGAGGCGACAATAATGCTTCTCGGTGTATATGAGGAAACAGGTTCGCTTACATACAGGACGACAACCCGGCTCGATGTGGACACGGTGAGCTTTCTTCTTTCAAAGGGCGCTAATTTGCAGGCGATTTCATCTTACCTACGCAGGAAATTGAGCGAAAAGGAACTCGCGTTTCTGATATCGCTTATCGGCTCCACGAAAGTTTCCAACATAAACGGTATTAATGTCGCCGTGGCTGAAGGCGTGATAGAGGGTTTCATAGGGGAGCTCGGCGCGATAGTCCGCAAGCTTCAGGACGTGGAGAATTTCCAGGTGCTTTTCGTATTTTTTAAAATGGGCGAAAAAATAAGAATAATGGCGAGAAGCAGCCTGAGGGAAGTGGACGTTAACAGGATTCTCGGTGCTTTCGGCGGAGGCGGGCACAGGAGCGCGGCGAGCGCTAAAATCGAGCGGGGCGAAATAGGAACCGTCAGAAAAAAACTTGAAAATATACTGAAATCAAGCATAAAAATGAATGTTTTCGCGCGCGATATCATGACTTATCCCGTAAAAACCATATCCGGCGATAAAAACATCGGTGAAGCGAAAAAGGCGCTTGACAGGCTGGGGGTGAAAGGGGCCCCGGTTATTAAAAACAGACGAATGATAGGAATGATAACGATGGGCGATATTCGAAAAGCCCTGAAATATCACTACGTTCGCGCTTCGGTAAGAGGATATATGTCAAGCCCCGTTATAACGATTGCGCCTACCGCGCCGGTTCACCTGATAAAGGGAATGATGTTTAAAAACGACATAGGAAGGATACCTGTCCTGAGGAATAAAAAGGTCGTGGGCATAATTACGCGCACCGATGTTTTAAAAAGCGTGCACAGGGACATATTCGGTAAACAAACCCGGCGGAAAAGAAAAGGGAGCGGGGCGGGGTTTAATATATCCACCAGGATGAGAAGGGTGTTACCGGGCGGGATCGTGAATTTACTGCGCGCCATAGGCCGCCTTGCTGACAGAACGGGTTTCAGGGTGTTTGTGGTGGGCGGATTTGTCAGGGACATACTGCTCGGGGCGGGAAATTTTGATATTGATATTGTTGTTGAAGGCGATGCTATTTCTTTCGGGCGGAAAGCGGCAGGTTTACTGAAAGGAAGCCTGGTTGTTTATCCCAAGTTCGGCACGGCTACCGTTGTAACGGGCCTTCCCGGGAATGCGCGAAAGTCCGCCGCCGCGAAATTAAAGATAGATTTCGCCACTGCGAGAAAAGAATCTTATGAAAAACCCGCGGCTCTGCCGAATGTTAAATTCAGCTCGCTTAAAGACGATTTACAGCGCAGGGATTTTACGATAAACGCGATGGCGGCGAATCTCAATAAATCAAATTTTGGCCAGCTTATTGACTTTTTTGGGGGCGAGAAAGATCTGGAAAACGGTGTTATACGGGTGCTTCATGACGCGAGCTTCATGGACGACCCGACCCGTATATTCAGGGCCGTCAGGTTTGAGCAGCGGTTCGGTTTTCGTATAGACGCGTATACGTCCGGCCTCATAAAGGGCGCCATACGAGAGGGTATGTTTTCACGTACCCAGCATTATAGAATACGCGATGAGCTTATTCTGATGCTTCGCGAAAAAGAACCGGTAAAAGCCGTATTGCGTATGCGGGAGTTAGATGAACTGCGTTTCATACATAAAAAAATAAAAATTGATGCGAAAGTAACGAAGCTTTTCGCCGAGATAAAAAAATCCGTTCTATGGTGCGAAAAAAACATTTTTAAAAAAAGAAATGTGGATTTATGGCTCATATATCTGATGGCGCTTATGGCAAAGCTTGATTACGCGGAGCTGGAGTCCGTGTGCGATAAATTCGCTTTCAGGAATAAAGACCGCGAAAGGCTCCTGTCTTGCGGTAAAAATTTCCGGAAGGCCCTCGGCGCGCTTTCCCGCAAGGGGCTTTCGCCGAGCGCGGTCTACGGTATTCTGAGGCCTCTATCCCCGGAGGAAATACTGTTCATAAGGGCCAAAACGAAAAATAATTCCGTCCGGGTAAGGATAATGAATTTTCTCACCAAATACAACCGGATAAAGATCGGTGTCAACGGTTACGACCTGAAGAAGATCGGGGTAAAACCCGGGCCTTTATACGCGAAGCTTATGAGGAATATATTGAACAGGAGAATAAACGGGGAATTGAAGACGAAGAGGGATGAGTTGAAATACGTGAAGGGCTTCCTGCGGGGAAGGGCTTAACCATGGTGCTATACCCGAAGATGAAATCTGCCACCATCCGGGTAGGCGTGCTCATAATAGATTTTCATGTTACGAATAGCATGTCTTTAAAACAAAAAAGATTTGTCGTTAAAAGCCTGAAAGACAGGATCAGGGGGGCATTTAACGTTTCGGTTTCAGAGGTTGATAACCAGGACAAGCATCGTTCGGCGACGATCGGCGTATCCTGCCTGTCGAATGATAAAGCCCGCATAGATTCAACCCTGAACAGGGTAAGGGATTTTTTTGAAAAGAATAAGAATATCGTTGTGAATGATTATCAAATGGAGATTATCTGAATGACCAGAAGATCCGAACGGGTAGCGGAGGCGATAAGGCGCCTGGTGGGGGAAATTGTTCATAGCCAGCTGAGGGATCCCCGCATAAGCGGCCTTGCTACCGTGACGAAGGTTGAGATAACGCCTGATCTCAGGTTCGCGAAAATTTATTATACCGCCATGTGTGATGACAGGAAAAAAGCGCTTCTTGCGCGCGGTTTAAAAAGCGCGAAAAGCTATATACGAAGGCGTATCGCGGATGAATTAAAACTAAGGTACGCTCCCGATGTTTTGTTAAAAATAGATGAGAGCATTGAACATTCCAAGAAGATAGACAGGATCCTGGACAAAATACACAGAGAGGAACACCATGAAAGCGATAGAGAAAATAGCGCGAGCGATTAAAAAACACGGCACTTTCCTTATTGTTGCCCACGTGAACCCGGAAGGTGATTCGCTGGGAAGCCAGCTGGCGATGGCCATGCTCCTTGAGGGCATGGGCAGAAAATTCGCCATAGTTAATCACGACAGGGTCCCAGCCCATTACCGTTTTCTTCCGCGCGCGGATTTGATAGGCCAAAAAAAATGCCTGAAAAGAAGGCATTTTGACGCGGCCCTGGTATTGGATTGCCCGAGCCTGGCAAGGACGGGAAACGTAAAAGATGCCGTAAAAAAAACAGGTTATATCATAAACATAGATCATCACGTAAGCAATGAAAACTTCGGTGATGTGAATTGGGTGGAAAAAAACACAAGTTCAGCGGGCGAAATGGTTTACCGGCTTTATAAGAAGATGAAAAGAAAAATAACGCCTCCGGCGGCTCTCTGCCTCTACATATCTATCCTGACCGACACGGGTTCCTTTAATTACAGCAATACTTCCGGCGCCACCCACGAGATCGTAAGCGAGCTTTTGGGTTACGGTATTGAGCCTTACGATATTTCAAAACGCATTTACGGAAATAAGACTTACGCCGGTATTAAACTTTTGGGAAAAAGCCTTTCCCGCTTGAGGCTTGTCTCGGGCGGACGCGTCGCTTATCTCGTTGTCAGCAGGAAGCTTTTTCGCGAGACCGGAACGAAACCCGCGGCTTGCGAGGATTTTATTAATTTCGCGCGCTCTATACGCGGGGTGGAAGTGGCGATTTTTTTCCGCGAGGATATTCAGGAAAAGGGCTTATTCCACGTGAGCTTCAGGTCAACCAAGGACGCGGACGTTAATAAAATAGCCGCGTTTTTCGGGGGAGGCGGCCATAAACGGGCTGCCGGGTGCACTCTTCACGGCGCTTTCGAAGAAGTTAAAAAAAAGGTTTTGAAACGTGTCAACGATGCGTTATAAGCGCGTTCTACCCCAACCCCGTCCCCAACGAAACCCATTCCACTGCGTCAGTGGAAACTCGTATCCACTGACGCAGTGGAATGGGGTGATTTTAATTGATAAGCCAGGCGGTATTACAAGCCATGACGTGGTGCATTTCATAAGAAAGCGTTTCGGTTACAAAAAGGTTGGCCACGCCGGCACTCTTGATCCGATGGCCTCGGGCCTTTTAATTATTCTTCTCGGAAGTTTTACGAAAAAATCCGATCACTTTATGAACTACGATAAGGAATATGAGGCCCGTATTTTTTTCGGGGTTTCAACAGATACAGGCGACGCGGAAGGCAGCGTAACGGGGGAAAAGGCGGTTTCTCAGGGCGTTCTTACCGGCGATAATGTCGAAAGCGCGCTGAATTTTTTTCGCGGCGCTGTTTTGCAGGTTCCCCCGATGTATTCGGCGAAAAAAATTAATGGCAGGAAACTTTATGAGCTGGCGAGGAAAGGCCTTACCGTCACAAGACGCCCGAGAGAGATTTATATAAAAGAACTGAAGGTTATTGGGTTATCTCCTCCGGAGCTTGACATATACGTAAGATGTTCCAAGGGGACATATATAAGGCAGCTGGCGGAAGATATCGGAAAAAAAATAGGATGCGGGGCGCATCTTTCTGTTTTGAGGAGAACAGCGATAGGGCACTTTCGGCTTCATGATGCGGTGGCGTTTTCGCGGATTTCAGCAGGAGAGGGTTTTTATGAAAATATTTTACAGCCTGCCTGATTTTTTGAAATCAGGAGCTTCTTCCGGAAAATTTGCCGTAACCATCGGTGTTTTTGACGGCCTGCACCGAGGCCACCGAAAAATCGTAAAAACACTGATTAAAAAAGCCCAAGCGCGCGGGCTTTCGACCCTGGTTATTACATTTGACCCTCACCCTGCGGACGTGCTGGCAGGCTCGAAAAAAGTACCACTTGTCATTTCCCTGAAACACAGATTGCGGCTTTTTTCCGAAATCGGCGTGGACAACGCCGTTATTTTGCGTTTTACCGGGAAACTTGCGCGCATGAGCGCCGATGATTTTGTAAAAAAAGTACTGGCAAGGATCAATATAATAGAAATAGTAGTCGGCCGTGATTTTTTCTTCGGCAGAAAAAGGCAGGGTTCGCCCGAGGCGCTGAGGGCGCTATCCGGCCTTTACCGGTACAGGGTGAGCGTTGTTAAGGCGCTCAGGAGTTCGGGAAAAATCGTGTCAAGCACCCGCATACGCGGCTTGATAATGCGCGGGGAACTCAAAAAAGCGTCTCGCCTTCTGGCGCGGCCGGTGGCGATACTGGGAACGGTCGTAAAAGGCCATAAAAGGGGAAGGATTATCGGGTACCCCACGGCCAATATAAACCCTCATCACGAGGCGATACCGCCTTCGGGTGTCTGGGCGGTGAAAATCAAATCGAAAAAGAGGCTTTACGATGGACTTCTCAACATAGGTACGCGTCCCACTTTTGCCGGTATTTCGACGGATGCCCGCGAACCTACGATAGAAGCGCATATTTTCGATTTCAACAGGTCTATATACGGCAAGGACCTGGAAATCAGTTTTGTGAGGAAAATAAGAAATGAAAAAAAATTCAACACCCCGGAGCGCCTTGGCGAACAGATCAGGGCCGACGAAAAGCGCGCGAGGCGAATACTGGCTGAATATACAGGGTCTTAGAACAGGGTAGACAAAACGCGCCTTGTATGGTATCATATGCGAATTAAAAGGAGGTAGGAAAAGTGGTATTAGCAAAAGACAGCAAAACCGACATTATAGCGGCCTATAAACACCACCAGGGGGATACCGGCTCATCCCGCGTACAGATAGCCCTGCTTACGGAGAGGATAAATATCCTTACGGGGCATTTCAAGGCTCACCGCAAAGATTTTCAGTCAAGGCGCGGCCTTCTGAAACTGGTAAGCTCAAGGCGCCGGCTTCTGGATTATTTAAAAAAGCACGACAGAAAAGAGTATGAAAGTATCGTAAAGAAATTAAACTTACGGAAATGAGGTAAATAAATGGTATCACGTGTTAGCAAGAAAATAGGGCGAGAGGAACTTATCATAGAAACCGGCAAGCTGGCCAAGCAGGCCGATGCCGCGGTAACGCTTCAGCTGGGAGGCACGGTTATACTTACAACCTGTGTATGCTCAAAACAAGCGCGGGAAGGCATAGACTTTCTGCCGTTGACTTCGGAATACCGTGAAAAGACATACGCGGCAGGTAAAATACCCGGCGGCTTTTTCAAAAGGGAAGGGCGCCCTTCCGAGAAGGAGATTTTAACGGCGCGCCTGGTTGACAGGCCTATAAGGCCGCTTTTTCCGAAGGGCATGGTAAATGACATACAGGTTTTTACCATGGTCCTTTCAAGCGACCTGGAAAATGATTCTGATGTTCTCGCCGTAAATAGCGCCTCGGCGGCGCTTTCCATATCAAATATTCCGTTTGACGGCCCTTTGGGTTGTGTCCGCGTAGGGCTTATTGACGATAAATTTGTCGTAAACCCGACCTTTCAGGAGCTTGAAAATAGTGATTTGAATCTCGTGGTCGTCGGCCGTGAAAATAAGACCATCATGATAGAAGCGGGCGCGAATGAAGTGAGCGAGGAAAAAATAGAGGAAGCCGTCAAATTCTCTGAAAAACACATCGCGGCGATTATAGACATGCAGAAGGAAATGATTAAAAAATGCGGCCAAAAAAAACGTGAGGATATAATTATCCGGGAAGCCGGAGAAGAGCTTCTTGAGAAAATAAAGAAAGAAGCTGCGGCCAGGCTGGGAGAAATAAATAAATTGACCTCAAAAGAGGAAAGGGAAGAGATGCTTGAGGCCCTTACCGGGGAACTTACCGGAAAAATTGTTTCGGAAGATAGCGCCGTAGAGGAATGGCAGGTAAAAAGCGCCATTGACGCGGTAGAAAAAAATGTAGTAAGGGAACAGATCCTGAAGAATAAAAAAAGAGTTGACGGAAGGTCCTACGAAGAGATACGCGCGATTGACTGTGGTGTGGGTGTTTTGCCGCGCACGCATGGATCCGGTCTTTTTACGAGGGGCCAGACGCAGGCGCTTTGTGTAACAACGCTCGGAACAAGCTCTGACGAACAGAGGATCGATGCCCTTGAAGGTGAAACGCAGAAAGCGTTTATGCTGCACTATAACTTTCCGAGCTTTAGCGTCGGAGAAGTGAGGCCTATCAGGGGGCCCGGAAGGCGGGAAATAGGCCACGGGGCCCTGGCGGAAAAGGCCCTTAGGGCTGTCATGCCGGCCGCCGAGGAGTTCCCTTACACGGTAAGGGTTGTCTCGGATATACTTGAATCTAACGGTTCGAGTTCAATGGCAAGCGTGTGCGCCGGATCGCTTTCCCTGATGGACGCCGGTGTTCCGACTAAGGCTCCGGTGGCGGGGATCGCCATAGGGCTTATCAGCGAGGGCGGTAAGAACACCTTGCTGACAGATATAGCCGGACTCGAAGATCATTACGGAGATATGGATTTCAAGGTTGCCGGTACCAAAAAAGGTATTACCGCGGTGCAGGTTGATCTGAAAATCAAAGGGATCGATAAAAATACATTACGTGAGGCGCTTGCCATGGCCCAAAAGGCGCGCCTTGTGATACTGGAAAAGATGAACAAAGCCATACAACAGCCGAGTGACCATATATCCGATTATGCCCCGAAAATCGTGAATATCAAGGTAAATCCCGATAAGATAAAGGATATAATCGGTCCCGGGGGGAAGATCATCAAGAAGATCATAAAAGATTTCGCTGTCTCTGTTGACGTAGAGGACGACGGCAGTGTCCAGGTAGCGTCCTCCGATGACGAGGCAACTAAAAAGGCCATTGCCTTTATTAGAGGGCTTACCGCGGAAGCCGAAATAGGAAAAATATACAAAGGTAAGATCACGCGGCTCATGAATTTCGGGGCGTTTTGCGAAATTTTGCCCGGTAAGGAAGGGCTTATACACGTTTCCCAGATAACGAATAAATTCGTGAAAGACGTAGCGAGCGAGCTGGCGGTAGGCGATGAGGTAAAGGTAAAAGTAGTAGAGATAGATCAGCAGGGCAGGATAAATTTGAGCCGAAAAGCGGCCATGGAGAATGATGCCGAAAAGGGTAACGATACCGGTAAAAAGGAAGGAAGGTTCTGACGACCTTCCGCTGCCGCATTACGCGACACCCGGATCAAGCGGCATGGATCTTTACGCCGATGTAAGCGGTGAAGTTGTTCTTGCCCCCGGGGAAATAAAACTTATATCCTGCGGGATATATCTGGGCATACCGGAAGGATTTGAGGCGGAGGTAAGGCCAAGAAGCGGCCTGGCGCTGAAGCACGGCGTAACACTTGTGAATACCCCGGGAACCATTGACAGTGATTATCGCGGACTCGTGTCTCTCATCATGACAAATCTGGGTAAAGAGAATTTTAGGATAAAAAGAGGCGATAGGGTCGCGCAGCTTGTTGTAAAAGAATCCGTAAAGGCGGACCTTGCCCAAACGGATGAACTGGACGAAACCGTAAGGGCAGAGGGAGGTTTCGGCCACACGGGATTATGAAAATCTCAAGGTTAAACGAAATAAAATTAATTTTTCTGCTGGCCGCGGCGCTCATTATTTTTATAAGCCTGCTGACATTTGACCCCGGCGATATCGGATTTCTTACCTCGGATCCCACTTCCTCAAAAAGCAATATTACCGGTTCTGTGGGCGCTAACCTCGCCTGGTGGCTTTTCTTTTTGATAGGGCGCGGTTCTTACGTTGTCCCTTTCATTCTCGTGCTGTGGGGGCTTCTGCCGAAAAAGTTTTATCTTCGCATTTTTGGCGGCATTTTTTCAGTCATGGCCGTAAGTTCGCTTTTATGTTTTATAGGGCCGAACGAGGCTGTTTACCGGTTCCAGAAAGGCGGTATAATAGGCCTTGCGTTTTCCGATTTTCTTTTAAAATACCTGGGTACGGCCGGAACGCTTATCGCCATCACGGTTCTTTTACTGCTGTCGCTCCTTATAGCTACGGATTTTCTGATATTCCCTTTCCTCGGATGGATGCTTGCCCGGCTTAAACAGCTTTTTAAAAAGGTAAAGCCCGCTGTTTCAGGCGTGATGAAAAAAAGCAGGCCAGCGGCGCCCGAACGGCCGGGAAAAACGCCGGCAGCCCTTAGTTCTTCCGCTAAAATTCCTTCCGCGGTTTCCGAAAAGCCGAAAGCGGCGTTTGGGGAAAAAATAAGGGCTGTTAAGGAAAAGAAGACGGAAAAGACAGCGCTTAAGGAGCAAAAAAAGAAACAGGTTGTTTATACTACGCCTTATACCCTGCCATCCCTGGAACTTTTGAATTCCCCTCCGCCGCTCGAAGACAGGCAGATTCAAGAGGACCTGGACGCGAATTCACGAATTTTAGAAGCCACCCTTGAGGAGTTTGACGTTAAGGCGAAAGTGGTAAATGTAAAAAAAGGCCCTGTTGTTACCCGGTATGAGCTTGAGCCGGCCAGCGGCGTGAGGGTTCATAAATTTACTTCGCTCAGCGACAATATCGCCCTGGCCATGAAAGCCATGACTATAAGGATCGAAGCGCCTATTCCCGGAAAAAACACGATAGGCGTAGAGGTACCCAATTCAAAAGCCGCTGTCGTGTATTTGAAGGAAGTCCTGGAGTCAAAAAGCTACAGGGATTCGGGTTCCCCGCTGATGCTTGCCCTGGGCAAGAATATTTCCGGCACGCCGGTAATCGCGAATCTGGACGACATGCCCCACCTTCTTATCGCGGGGACAACCGGGTCCGGAAAAACGGTTTGCGTTAACAGCATTATTACGGCGCTTCTCTTTAAGGCCTCTCCGGATGAGATCAAGTTTCTCATGGTCGATCCCAAGAGGGTGGAATTAGCGGTTTTTAATAACCTGCCACATCTGCTGGCCCCCGTGGTAACCGAGCCGAAAAAGGCCTCGGGCGCGCTTGGCTGGGCAGTTACGGAAATGGAAAGAAGGCTCGATTTATTTACGGAGATCGGCGTAAGAAACATAACCGCGTACAAAAAAAAGGAAAAAGAGGAAAACCTTCCCGGACTTCCTTACATTGTTGTCATAATAGACGAGCTGCATGATTTGATGCTTATCGCGCAGCAGGAAGTAGAGGACATGATTACGCGCCTGGCGGCGCTTTCCCGCGCGGTAGGGATACACATGATTATTGCGACACAACGCCCTTCCGTGGATGTTATCACGGGCGTCATAAAGGCGAATCTTCCCGCAAGAATATCGTTCAAAGTCGCCTCGAAGACGGATTCCAGAACGGTACTTGATATGAACGGCGCCGAAAAACTTTTAGGCAGGGGAGACATGCTGTTCATAAAACCCGGAAGCCCCAAGCCCGTGCGCCTGCAGGGAACACTTGTTACCGACGCTGAAATAAGCAGGATAACGGATTTTATAAAGGCGCAGAGAAAACCGCATTTTGAGGAAGAGATCCTTAAGGTCGAGGAAAAAAGTAAATTTAAAAAATTTGAAAAAGATGAAATATACGAAAAAGCCGTAAAACTTGTTCTCCAGTCAAAGCAGGCCTCGGTGTCCATGCTGCAGAGGCGGCTTGGCGTCGGTTACACAAGGGCCGCCCGCCTTATAGACATGATGGAGGATGAAAGGATAGTGGGGCCTTATCAGGGGTCAAAACCGCGGGAAATCCTCGTTGAGAATGCGGACGGCTAAAAGGGCCGTTTCCAGGAAGCGAGCCGAATGATGAAAAGCGCCAAAGAGATAGGGCAAATTCTTAAAGAGGCCCGTCAAAAAAAAGGCCTTAACCTGGAGCGCGTTTACAAGGCGACACGCATCCCCGCGCGTGTGGCGGATTTGCTGGAACAGGGCAGGGCCAATGAGGCCCTGAGCAGAATTTATATTATTTCTTTTTTGAAAAAGTACGCTTTTTTTCTGGACCTGGACGGCAACGCGCTCGCCTCCGATTACAAAAAATTCCATACCGATAAAGAAAAACAGGTCTTTACTTTAGGCACGGAAAAATCCGGCCCAAACACGGAAACACAAAAATGGATGGTGTTCGCCGTTATATCGGGATTCGTTTTTATCGCGGTATTTTTTATTTTATTTCTGGGAATCAGGATAAAAGCGTCCCGCCCCGTTCCTGCCGTGGAGAAAAAAGCCGTCGCTGTGAGCGTTGCCCCTAAGCAGAAACCCCTTTTTCCCTTACCGGATAATAAGCCCATCGAACTTACGCTTGCCGGTACCGACAGTGTCTGGATGAGAATAAAAAAGGACGGTAAAAAAGTTTTTGAGGGGACGCTGGAAAAAAACAAAGAGAAAACGCTATCCGCCAAAAAAGAAATCGAACTCTGGGTGGGGAGAGCCGAGGCGCTTAACTTCACCATAAACGGAAGGCATATAGGCAAGGTAGGAAGGGGCAGCGTAAAAAATATCAGTATTACCCGGAACGGGGTTAAGGCGGGAAACAGGCGGCTTTTCGGATCCGAATAGGTAAAAAATAAAATCAACCATATCGGGCCTCGTGGGCCGAATTTTTTTTGAAAAAAAGAGAGGGTAATGTGAAACCCGATATATTCATGATCAGTCTCGGATGCCCCAGGAATCTCGTGGATTCCGAGATCCTGGCGGGTAAGCTGAAAAAGGGGGGATTCCGGATAGTTTATGAGGCAAAAAAAAATTGCGTAGCTATCGTAAATACCTGCGCTTTTATAGAATCGGCCAAAAACGAGTCCATAGATATCATCCTGGAGCTTGCCGGCCTGAAAGCCCGCAAGGAAATTTCGCGTATTATTGTTACGGGTTGTCTTTCGCAAAGGTATTCGCGCGAACTCCCGGACGAAATAAGAGAAATTGACGGACTTTTCGGAACAGGAAATTTTCTTGAAATACCGGATTACATGGAAAAAATACTAAAAGGTGAGAAGGTTGCCCGCGTACGTAAGGTCCCGCGTTTTTTATATGACCACACATTCGCGCGGCACATGATGACGCCGCCGCACAGCGTTTATGTAAAAATCCAGGAGGGTTGCCGTAATTTTTGCAGCTACTGCGTTATCCCGGATATAAGGGGCCCGTATCGCTCAAGGAGCGAGGAATCGGTTTTAAGAGAGATTCGCTCGCTTAAGGGCCGCGGGGCGAAAGAGATAAACCTGATAGGGCAGGACACGACCTCTTTCGGAATAGACAGGCACGGGCAGGCGCGCCTCGCGTCTCTTTTGAAAAAATCGGCGGAAATCATGAAAAAACACGGATGGGTAAGGCTCCTCTATACGCATCCGGCCCATTACAGCGGGGAGCTCATTGATGTGGTAAAAAATGAGAGCTCTGTATGCAAATATATGGATCTACCCATACAGCACATAAGTGATAAGATATTGAAGAGTATGAACAGGCATATTGACAGAAAAGGCACGATCTCACTGATAGAAAAAATAAGAAAAAACATTCCCGGTGTTTCCATAAGGGCTACGGTGATCGTGGGATTTCCCGGTGAAACTGAAAAGGATTTTGCCCGGCTCGAAAAATTCATAAAAGAAGCGAAATTTGAGCGTCTCGGCGCGTTTACTTATTCAAGAGAGGAAGGTTCGCGGGCATTTCGGTTTCCCGGCCAGGTTCCCGAAAAAATAAAAGAGGAACGCTTTGCCCGCGTGATGGAGGCGCAAAACAGGATATCGGAAGAAAATAATCGGCGCCATATGCAAAAGCGCCTCAAAATACTTATTGACGAAAAAGATAAGAACCGGCGGGGGCAGTATCTCGGCAGGGCCGAGTTTGACGCCCCGGAAGTTGACGGGCTCGTATACGTGAAATCGAAAAAACCGCTTCGGCCCGGCGATTTTGTCAGGGCCAGGATAGAGGATACCCTGGAATATGATCTCGTGGGAAGCGCGTGAATTCGTCCATTACTAAAGATTAGATCCAATAACACGAGGGGCGACTGAATGTCCGCGAAAAATAAAGACACCGATTGCGTTAAAGGAAAGGCGGGGCAGGGGTGAATATAGCGAATAAATTAACGCTGTCAAGAATAGTCCTTACCGTTTTTTTTATGGTATTTTTATTTTCCAAAGGGCTTACGTTTAAGATACTGGCGCTGGCTACGTTTGCGATCGCGACATGGACCGATTTTCTGGACGGGTATTTCGCCAAAAAAAGAAGCGAGACATCTGATTTCGGGAAATTCATGGACCCCATAGCGGATAAAATACTCACCATATCCGCGTTTCTCGCGTTTGTGGAAATGAAACTTGTCCCCGCGTGGATAGTGCTTGTCATAGTTCTTCGCGAATTCATAATCACGGGGCTTCGTCTCATAGCCCTTGCCAAGGGGGAGATCATAGAGGCCGAGATGGCGGGAAAACATAAGACGGTTTCCCAGATGGTATCTATTTTCGTGATTTTGTTTTTTATTATCTTTAAACAGGCCAGCCTTACCGTGTTCGGTTTCTGGAACGAGGGGCTTGAATATTTATTAAGGGCGATTATTTTTTACATGATGCTTATAACGGCATTGTTTACGCTTGTAAGCGGAACGTCCTGTCTTATCAAAAACAAGAGGTTTTTCACGAATAATAAACACTAAAAGTAATGATATGCAAAAATTGAGCAGGTTATTAGCAACGCTTTTTTTTGTGGGTTACGCGCCGTTTGCCCCGGGTACTCTGGCGAGCCTGCTGGGCGCGGGACTGTATCTTCTCATCCGGAACAATACGTTTTTTTACCTTACCCTTACCGTTGTTCTTCTTGTTTTGGGTTTCTGGGCGTCTGGCCGCGCCGAAAAAAGCTTCCGCCGTAAAGATCCTCCCCAGATAGTGATCGATGAGTTCTCTTCGGTGTTGCTGGTCTATATGTTCGTGCCTTTTAGCGTAAAATTTCTGATAATGGGCCTTGTCTTTTTCCGCATATTCGACATATTCAAGATCACGCCGGTTAAAAAACTCCAGGCGCTGCCGGCCGGATGGGGTATAATGCTTGACGATATAGCCGCCGCGATTTTCGCCAATATCCTCCTGCAGGTAATCAGGGTGTTCCCCCTGCCTATTTGATAAATAATCAAAAATAACTTGACAAAATTATAACAGCGTGTAGAATAAGCGTAAAAAGCCTGCCGCAAGCAGGCCGGGAGAAAAAAATGAAAAAAATGGCCGCGCTTATTTTTTTACTCGCCTTCGCCGGGTTCGCTTCTCAAGCGTTTGCGTCCGCCTGGGAGGACCGCACATCAGGGCTAAGCGACAAAGAGTTTTATTCGATTGCCGAAAGCCGCGACGGTACTGCGATTTACGCCGGTACGTCCCTGGGTTTGTACAAAAGGGGGCTGAATGACAGGGCGTGGAAACAAATTTTTTCCTGCCGCGGGCAATATCAGGGCGTAACGCACATATGCGCGGGTGAGGATGGAGCAATCTACATCGCCACAAAAAACGGTTTTTTCGGATCGCGCGATTACGGTAAAAGCTGGCGCAGGCTTTTTCGGGCCCTCGCGAGCGAAAATTATTGCATATATGTAACATGCCGGGAGAAAAACCCCGATACAATCTATTTAGGCACGCTTAACGGATTATTCCGGACAAAAGACGGCGGTAAAAACTGGATCAGGCCCGCGGGCATACTGGGAAACGCGCGGGTTAATTCAATAGCCGCCGGAAAAGGAGTGAACAGGGGGCATATGTTCATCATATGCGATAATGAGCTTTATAAATCCGACATGAATTGTGAGAACTACAGCAAGGTTTTCGGTTCTGATTCCCTGAAAAGTTTTCAGCCAGGCGATGCAAAAGAGCCGGATGACGCGGTGAGCGAAGAGCTTGAAATTGTTTTTTTATTGAATCATATCGCCGCGGAAAAAGATACCCTGTATCTCGCTACGAACAGGGGCCTGTTCGGTTCCGACGACGGCGGCGCTTCATGGTTTAAGTTTTGCGGCGCCGGGCTTTTAAATAGATGGGTAAATTATGTCGCCGTATCGGAAGAGGGGGAAAATATTTACGCCGCGACAAAAGGCGGAATTTTCAAATATAAAAAAGAAAAACAATTATGGGACGAAATATACGCCGGGATGGATTCAAGGGATGTAAAACAGGTTATGATAGGAAAAAAAGAAGAGCTATGGGCATTATGCAAGAGGCGGATTTACGCGATGAAGGGCGGGGGTTTGCCCGTACCGGTGGAAAAACCCCTACGCGCCGATATAATTCTGGATAATTTCAAAAATGAGCCGACTATAAATGAGACGATGGCGATGGCGATCAATTACGCCGAGGTTTATCCTGAAAAAATCAAGCGATGGAGAAGGCAGGTTAAATTCAAGGGGCTGTTACCGAAAGTGAATTTTGGCGTGGACAGCGGCTGGAGCGACACGTATGAAATTTATACCAGTTCCAAGGATGCTTACTGGGTTAACGGCCCGCGGGACCGCACCGAAGGATGGGACCTTAACTTGTCGTGGGATCTCTCCGATCTTGTCTGGAGTAACGCGCAGACAACCATAGACATTCGCTCTAAGCTCATGGTGCAGCTCAGGGATGACATTGTTGACGAGGTGAATCGCGCCTATTTTGAGCGCCGGCGCCTGCAGGTTGCATTATTAACCGACCCGCCGCGCGCTTTGCCCAAAATCCTGAAGACGCGCCTTCGAATACAGGAACTTACCGCCACCCTTGACGGCCTTACCGGCAGCCGCTTTTCAAAGGTGATCGAAAGAGAGTAAAAATACGGCTGGCCCGCCCTGCCTGCGATAATGCCGCTGACGCATGTAAGTCACGCGGCCCCGAACGCCTTTCCCGTTTTTTTCTTGACAAATAAAAAAGTACTGATACAATGATGTTAAAATTATGATATTAAAGAATAGCGTTTCAATCATTACAGGCGGCGCCAGGGGGATAGGCAGGGCGATAGCTGTCAGGTTCGCGCAAGAGGGCTCAAACATTGCCATAGGCGATGTTAATCCCGACGCTCTCGCGGAAGCGAAAAAAGAGCTGGAAGACAAAGGCGTATCGGTACTCGCGGAAAAAGTAAACGTAACAAACCTCTCCGATGTTAAAGAATTTATTCAAAAAACGCTTGACAAATTCGGTAAAATCAATATACTTATCAACAACGCAGGTATTACCCGTGACGGATTGCTCGTGCGGATGAACGATGCCGATTGGGATTCGGTATTAAGCGTGAACCTGAAAGGCACCTTTAACTGCACGAAGACGGTCGCCAAGGCAATGATGAAGCAGCGTTCGGGTAAGATAGTAAATATTGCCTCGATAATAGGGATGATCGGAAATGCCGGTCAGGCCAATTACGCGGCAAGTAAGGGGGGCGTTATTGCGTTTACGAAGAGCGCGGCCAGGGAATTGGCTTCGCGAAACATAAATGTCAACGCGATCGCTCCGGGTTTTATTAAAACTGATATGACCGCGAAGTTACCTGAAAGCGTGAGGGAGCAGGTCATAAAACAGATACCGCTTGCGAAGTGGGGTAGTGTCGCCGATGTGGCGAATTTGGCGTTATTTTTAGTAAGTGACGCTTCTGCCTATATAACAGGACAAGTTGTCCGTGTCGATGGCGGAATGGTTACTTAAGAAGGAGGAGGTAAATGTCAGGCATTTCAGAAAAAATTAAGGGAGTTATCGCGGAGCAGCTTGGCGTAAAGTCTGAGGAAGTTACGGATCAGGCGAAGTTTGTGGACGATTTAGGCGCGGATTCACTTGATACGGTAGAGCTTGTCATGGCACTGGAAGAGGAATACGGCGTCGAAATCCCCGATGAAGATGCTGAAAAACTGACTACGGTCGGCGAGGCGATAAAGTATATAGAGAAAAAGATAGCCTCAAAATAAGGTTAAATGAAAAAGAAAAGGGTTGTCGTGACCGGCCTGGGCGCTGTAACGCCGGTAGGCAGCAAGGTGAAGGATTTATGGGATTCCCTGCTTGAAGGGCGGAGCGGTGTAAGGAGAATACAATGCTTTGACCCCTCAAGTTTTTCTTCGCAAATCGCAGCGGAAGTTCTGGATTTTGACCCATCCAAATATCTCAATCCCAAAGAAATAAAAAAGACAGACAGGTTTGTTCAGTTCGCCATTGCCGCGAGCAAAGATGCGGTTCAGGACAGTAAACTGAATCTGGAAAATGAAAACAGCGAGAGGGTCGGCGTAATAATCGGTTCCGGCATAGGCGGGCTTCATACGGTCGAAAAAGAACACAATAAGTATATCCAGCGCGGGCCCGAAAAAGGCCCCGGCAAAATATCGCCGTTCCTTATTCCGATGCTGATCGTAAACATGGCCGCCGGCCAGGTTTCTATTTATTTCAAGGCAAAGGGCCCTAACAAGGCCGTGGTAACCGCCTGCGCTTCCGGAAATCACGCGATTGGCGACGCTTTTAGGGCGATACGCAGGGGCGAAACCGATATAATGATTTCGGGGGGTTCGGAGGCGGCTATTACAGTAATGGGTTTCGGCGGATTTTGCGCCTTGAGGGCACTATCAAGAAGAAATAATGACCCGGCACGCGCTTCCCGTCCCTTTGATAAAGAAAGGGATGGTTTTATCATGGGTGAAGGCGCGGGAATTGTTATTCTTGAGGAACTGGAGCACGCGCTTAAAAGAGGAGCCGACATATATTGCGAGGTGATAGGTTATAGCATGAACGCGGACGCCTATCATATGACGGCCCCGGACCCGGAGGGCAAGGGCGCGACCGCATGTATGAAGCTGTGCCTTAAGGACGCCGGGATCAAGCCCGGGGACGTAAATTATATAAACGCCCATGGAACTTCCACTATATACAATGATAGGGTCGAGACGCTGGCGGTAAAGAGTGTTTTCGGCGGGCATACCGGTCAACTTGCTATGAGCTCGACAAAATCGGTTACGGGCCATCTTCTGGGAGCCGCCGGGGGCGCGGAAACCATTGCCTGCGCGCTGGCGATAAAAAACGACATAGCGCCCCCGACAATTAACCTTGAAAATCCGGATCCCGAATGTGACCTTGACTACGTGGCGAATAAACCGCGCCACATGAAAATTAATATCGCCCTTTCCAATTCCCTCGGTTTCGGCGGCCACAACGCCACTCTCGCATTTAAAAAATATACTTCTTAAAAAATTCCTTTTTTTTAATACGGTGAATAGTATAATGGAGTAGGAGGTGGAGACATGGGCCCTTTATTATACGTTTTAATCGGGGTTTTGGCCGGGGTTTCAAGCGGATTTTTCGGTATAGGCGGCGGTATTGTAATGGTTCCGGCGCTCGTTCTTTTGGCGGGGTTTACGCAGCATCAGGCGCAGGGAACCGCTCTCGCGGCCATGATACCGTGTGTTACGTTTTTCGCTGCGTTTAGATATTACCAGGGCGGCAATGTTAAAGTTCTTACGGCGGTTTTTATAGCGGCCGGTATTTTTTTGGGCGGTTACATTGGCGCTGTTTTCGCAAATAATATCCCGGGAACTATTTTAAGAAGGATATTCGCCTGTCTTCTGCTTTTCGCTTCGATCAGGCTTTTGTTCAAATAAAATATGAGAAATAAGGGCATGCGTATTTTTATAGGAATTTTCGCCGCTTTTTTATTCTGCGCGGTTTTCGCGAATTCCGTTTCATTCCCCGAAGTGGATGACGCGGTATTTGTTCCGGCCGAAAAAGCAAAACCCGCGGCAGCCCCGGTTGAGGAACAGGTGGAAAAGCAGCATGAAGCGATCGGAGATCCGCTTAAACAGAGTCGTTTTGAAGAATCCGTATGCGCGCGGCCGCGCGATATAATGGATGATATAATGCCGATTTCGTCGGAAAAAGAAAAAGCCGTCGGCGCCTCGGTCGCAAAGCAGGTTGAAAAACAATACGAAGATGTCGACGATCCGCTTGTCCAGAAGCGCCTGGAAGAACTTGGAAAACGCCTCGTTCCCGTGTGTGACAGGCAGGAGCTCGTTTATCACTTCAAGGTGCTTAAAAAAGGAGAGGGCGAGAAAGAGGATTATTATAATGCTTTTGCCCTCCCGGGCGGGTATGTATACATGTTTGAACCACTTATGGAATTTATGGAAACGGACGATAAAATAGCCGCTATCCTGGCGCATGAGCTTGGCCATATCAATGCCAGGCATTCCGTTAAAAGGATGCAGGGGATGTTAGGGATAAATGCCTTAATGATTTTAGCCGCGGTCGCCTCAAAGGACGGCAGGACAGTCGCGTACACTAATGAGGCGATTACGCAGCTGATGATGGCTTATTCGAGGGAAGACGAATTCGAGGCCGACAGGCTGTCCGTAAAATATACCAGAAAAGCCGGATTTGATCCGCGGGGGGTCATGGACAGCCTGCTTGCATTGAAGAAGTGGCGAAAGGAAGGCAAGGCACAGAAGTACACTTATTACAGGACGCATCCATATTTGTCGGAGCGGATTTCCATGGCAAGGTCTGCCATACAGGGGTATACCGACTTTGACGGCTATATAAATCTGCCGGAGAAAAAAGACAAATTTTGAACGGGGAATTTTAAAAAAACCAGAAGACCCTTTTTATCAATTCGGCGTCCTCGAAGCGCAGCGTCTGAAACGTCATGCCCGCGAAAACAGCCTCAAACTTTACCGACATTCCTTTTTTGACTTTTTCCGCCTCATCCACGGGCACCATCAGCACGATTTCGTATTCTTTACCCCTGAAGTTTTTCTTAAGGTATACCATCGCGCCGCTTTCTTCGCCGAAACTTTTTAAAACGTCTTTTACGATCCCGGTGCCCCTCACGATCTCGCCTTTATACTCCTCTACGGTTTCTAATTTTTGAAGAGAGGTTGCCCTCGGTTTGGAAAGGTGCCCGAGTATCTTATTGATGCCCATGGTTTTCGCGTAAACGGATACCGGGGCGAGGGCCATGCATGTAATCAGAAATAATGAGACCAATTTTACTTTTTTCATTTTAACCTCCTCGTACAATATATAAATATACCACAAAAAACCTTAAAATACAAACAAAACTACGCTTGACTTATCTTATAAGGCGTGGTTCAATAGATAATACCGTGAAATATATCATAAAAAACGAACCGGAAACAAAATTTAAGAAAGTAGATTGTGAAAGCGCGCTTAATCCCGAACAATACAGCGTTGTGACGCGCGCCGAAGGGCCGTGCCTTGTCCTCGCCGGGGCCGGAAGCGGAAAAACACGCACGCTTATTTACCGCGTGGCCCACCTTCTCGGGCGCGGCGTCCCGCCGGAGAATATACTGCTCGTTACTTTTACAAACAAGGCGGCGAAAAACATGCAGGAGCGGATCGAGCTGCTGCTGGAGGCGAAACCCAGGGGGCTCTGGAGCGGCACGTTTCACCACATAGGAAACCGCTCGCTTCGCATGTTTGCGAAAGAACTGGGGTTTCGCCGCGATTTTGGAATTCTCGACGCGGAAGATTCCACGGATCTGCTTAAGGTCTGCGTGAAAAATTCGAAAATAAAAATTCACGACGAACGCTTTCCGCACCCGAAGGTCCTGCGTTCCGTAATAAGTTTTTCCGTAAATTCAAATAAGACTCTCGAGGAGACCCTGGAAAAATATCACCCGCATTTTCTGCGTTTTCATGATCACATAGAAAAAATCAGCAGGGAATATACCGCGAAGAAAAAAAAGTCCTCCAACATGGATTATGACGATCTTCTTACGAAATGGCTGTGGCTTTTAAAAAATGTGGAACAGGCGCGTGAAAAATTTTCACGGCAATTTCGCTATATACTGGTTGACGAGTATCAGGACACCAACCGTCTCCAGTCCGGCATCATAAAGGAACTCTCAAGGTTCCACCGTAATGTGCTCGTCGTGGGAGATGACGCCCAGGCAATATACTCTTTCAGGGGCGCTGACGTGGGCAATATATTGAGGTTTCCCGAGGAGTACCCGGACGCGAAAATATTCAAACTGGAAAGCAATTATCGCTCATCCCCCGAAATACTGGAGCTTGCCAACAATTCGATATCCCGCAACAAAACCCAGTTTAAAAAGCGCCTCCGCGCACTGAATGAAAGCGATACCATGCCCGCTCTCATAGAGGTAACGGATTTGCACGCCCAGGCGAGTTTTATCGCCCAGCGGGTGCTGGAATTACGCGAAGAGGGGATAGGCCTGAACGAAATAGCGGTTCTTTTCAGGGCGCATTACCTTGCCGCGGAGCTGGAAATGGAGCTTACAAAACGCAATGTTCCTTTTGTCGTGCGCGGCGGAATCCGCTTTTTTGAACAGGCGCATATCAAGGATGTGCTGGCGCACATAAAGATAGCCATAAACCCCTCGGATGAAATATCGTGGATCAGGGCGCTGTGTATCCAGCCCGGTATTGGCGCGGTGTACGCGGGCCGGGTTTTTGATGAATTTTCGCGCACGGGAAAACTTTCCGCGGTAACCGGCAAGGGGTTCGGGCGCTTTCTGCCGGAAAGGGCAGAAAAGGGCTTACGGAATTTTAAAAAAATAATGCGTTCCTTAACAGCGGACAACCTTGAAAAAAAACCCGATGAGGCGATAAGAAGAGTTATTGATTCCGGGTACGCGGAGTACGTTATTTCCCATTTTGAGAACGTGAAAGACAGGGTGGACGACCTCCATGAATTCGTGAACTTCGCGCATAGCTACAAGAGCCTTAGGGCGCTTTTGCACGATATTACATTGCGTGAATCGTTCAAGGGCGAGACGATACGGGAAGCGCCGTCCGGGGATGAATATCTCGTGCTTTCCACGATTCACCAGGCAAAGGGGCTTGAGTGGAAAGTCGTATTTGTAATCGGACTCTGTGAAGGGCAGTTTCCGCACGCGAAATCGAAAGACCTGCCGGCGGAGTTGGAAGAGGAAAGAAGGCTGTTTTATGTGGCGGCCACGCGGACAAAAAAGGAGTTGTATCTCGTTCACCCTCTTACAAGATATGATTATCAGATGGGCACCGTTATTTCCAGAAAATCCATATTTCTGGAAGAATTAAGCCCCGGCCTTTATGACCGCTGGGACATAGAGCAAGAGCGCGGGAATGTAGCCATTAACTTAGACAGGGAATAAAAGCCATTGTCAGCATTAATATGATATACTTGTGTTTAAGGGAAAAGGGGTTGCATGGACAGAAAAGAGTTTGAGGAAATGGCGGTGAAAGCCCTAAGCGGGCTCCCGGCGGATTTTAAAGAGAAGCTTGAAAACGTGGATGTCGTCATAGAGGACGCGCCGAATATGGATACCGTAAGAATGATGCGCCTTGGCTCAAAGGGCCGGCTTCTCGGGCTTTACCAGGGTGTGCCGCTCAAGGCGAGAACACACTACTATGGAATGGTCCTGCCGGATAAGATTACGCTCTACAAGGAGAATATAGAGCGTGTCTGCAGGATGCGGGGCTTGGATTTGTATGGTGAGGTGAAGCATGTCATACAGCACGAGATTGCGCACCATTTTGGCATATCGGACGCACGTCTGAGGGACCTGGGAACATACTGATAATGAAAAGAAGAAGGTTTGTTCACGTTATTTTCTGGATAATGGCGATAATAGCCGCCGTGATAACGGCGGTTTTTTTATACCTTAAACTTTATGGAAAAAACATTATCGAGGACAAACTCAGCGATGTTCTGGGAAGGCCGATAAAATTCAAGGGTATTTCATTGGATCTTGATAGATACAGCGTGGAATTTGACGAATTTTATATACCCGCGGGGGGCGGTTTCAGGGAAAGGGTCGTTTTTAGCTCCGATAACCTTGCCATAACGCTGGACAAGGAAAAATTTCGTAAGAGCCGCGAGGTTGTATTTGAATTGATAGAAGTTCAAAACGCCGTATTGCATGTCGAAAGAAATAAGTCCGGAGAACTTAATATCGCCCGGAACCGGTTTCGTTCCCGGACCGGTAAATTTCCCGTTCCCGGAATTAAATCAGGCGCTTATACCGGTTCTCCGGCGTTCGATAACGCGCTTCTATATAATTTCACAAAAGGATTTAAAAAACTTGTTATCAGGGATTCAGTCATCAAATTTACCGATTATCATATCTATGGTGTTCCATATACGCTTGCCTGCGACGATTTTAACCTGACGCTTATATCAGACGAAATGCCGGATTTCATGGCGTTGTCCGGAACGCTTTCTTTCAAAATTCCCGTCAGCAACTATGCCCTCGAAGGGGAAGTTCTCGCGAATATATCCGTGGCCGTGTACGAACGCATGGCCAACATGGAAATAAATCTGGATACCGGTTACATAGATGTCATGCAGTTTCAGCCTTATTTTGAGCAATATACGCCTTTCTACTTTAAAGAGGGGCTGTTCAGCTCTAACACAAAGTTTGAAATACATCAGAATGCCATACGCTCGCTTACGACAATGGCGTTTCACCGGCTTCAATTATGGTTGAAGCCGGGCATGCAGAATACGCAATTTCTTAATGAAAACGTTAACAGGCTTGTACCGTATCTTACGTCGCGCGGGGGCGATATAATTTTTGATTTTACGGTGGACGGTTCCCCGGCAAACCCGCAATTCGGGCTCGGCCCGAAAGTGAAACACGCGATAACCATGGTTGCCGTGCAGGAAGTGGGAAAAGCTCTTCAGCATTTCCAGAATCTTCAAAAATAAGGAGGCTTTAAATGGCGGAAAAGAGAAAATCCATGAGATTTGAGGCCATTTTGGATGCTTTTCAGATTCACGATATGGTTTTAGGGGTGCCTGAAAAAATCAAATCCCGTATAAAAGATATCAGCAGAGGGGGGTTGCGGCTATTCACCGAGAATCTTTTGCCAAAGGGCTCTTCGGTTAAGCTGGAGATGAACATACCCGGGGACAATTTTCCATTATTTACGCTTAATGAGGTGATGTGGTCCCGGAAAACAGGCGAATCCGGCTACGAGACAGGCGTGCGCTTTACTGATATTAAAAAAGAAGACAAGTCGCGGCTCCTCGATTACGTTTACGCGGAATGGCGTAAGTTCATTAAACACAAACCGGCCGGTCGCGTTTAACCGACGCGGCCGACTGCGCCCGGTTAATCCCCATTCCTCTCCCGGATTGGATAAAAGAGTTTACCCGGACAATCCGGGAGTGGAATGGGGCCTTCATTACTTG
>Ga0180432_10000214_pt1 | contig 92420 bp, 77 predicted proteins | sample SS_ome_10_FD_132414 | JGI IMG/M metagenome (GOLD analysis project Ga0180432, IMG submission 132414) | Hypersaline lake sediment archaeal communities from the Salton Sea, California, USA - SS_1_MS_2 metaG | ecosystem: Environmental > Aquatic > Non-marine Saline and Alkaline > Hypersaline >... | reverse complement strand
TGGAGCCTCCTGGGCGTGATGCCGTAGATCCTGGCGATCTTCCCGTTACTCATCTCCCCCTGCTCTTTCTTTCTCATCATCCACTTGATCCTAGAGTCAGTAAGCTTAACCACCCCACCACCAGAAACAGGGGGGTGAAATAGTTTTGGGATAACACAATCCTGCGCCCCTAAGAGAGAGGAGGATTACGGAAACAGATATACTAACCTCTCCGGCTTGTCAACCGGCCCAGAATCCACAGCGTACTGCCAGACCCGGTCATCAAGGCAACCAAGAATAGAAGAAATTGACCATATGCCTGGCCAAACATCAAAGGAATCTTGGCCAATAAACAGTGCAGAAACGTCGCCAGGAGAATTCAATAGGGAAAAGAAGACCTGAGAAAGCTGTATGTGGCTAAAAAGGTCAATGTTATTCTTTTCCTGTCGCTAGCCTTCAGCGGAGGATGAGCGGATGGAGCTGTCCGGAATGTTTGCATGGCTTCCTATTGCGAAGACGATGGTCAAATCCATGACGGCAAACTTTTTAGCCTATCAGCTCTGCCGAGCTCGGCGTGAAATGCATTCATGGTCCACTAGAGACAGCTCGAAACAATCTCGCCAGATACGATGGTGCAAGGCACATTCTCAGAGAGATCGAGGGAAGCGTGTTTGCGTGGGTGAAGATCCCGGACGAGGAGCTCCCTGGCAGGGTGCCGCCTCCGGAGGTCCCCAGAGCCTTCAACAGCTCGTTCGAGGGCTGCCCGGTACACGGGATGGAGCTCTTCAAGTTCGGCAACTACTCTTGGATCTTGGACCCCTTCAGGCGTCCCTGGAAGCTGAAGTGCCCGGTAGGGGGCGAGGAGTACCCGTCAAACGACTTCCAAGCATACCTTGATTCGGGGATGACTGACCGGTCTTTGCTCACTGGGGAGTACCCCGACGATGGCTGGGGGTGGGCGAAATCGGGAGATATGCACGCTCACTGGTTTGTTGCCTACTACTGTCACTGGTACTGGTACAATTATGTGATACCGGGCGTGCTGGGCCTCTCAAGAGCATATCTGCTGACGGGTAAGGAGGCCTACGGACGCAAGTGCCTCCTCCTTCTGGACAGGATAGCGGAGTACTACCCAGCGATGGACTACAACAGGCAGTCCCGGTACGCGCGTGAGTTCAGACCGGAATACACGGGAAAGATCGTGAACCGGATATGGGAGACGAACGTCATTAGAGACCTTGCCGAGTCCATCGCCAACATCAAGGAGTACCTCCTCCGAGACTCATCTCGCCTGCTCGGAAGGGGTCCCCAGGAGGAGACGGAATTCCTGGGGGAGAGAGTGCTGATCGAGGGGCTGCGAGGCATAAGGGAGGACAGGATCGTCGGCAACTACGGAATGCACCAGCATGCGGCGATGATCGTGCTAAAGGCCTTGGACAGGGACGATGTGACGGAAGAGTGGCTGGACTTGCTGCTCAACAATCCCAGAGGGGGATACCACCACCAGGGGATCAGCTACGCCATGGACAACTTCGTGTACCGGGACGGGGTTGCCTACGAGAACGCGCCCGGCTACTGCTTCACCTGGATCAGGAACCTTCTCAAGGTGGCGCACCACCTGGGCTCGCTGGGCCACACATACCCTCACCGGGAGAGGCTGCGGAGGATGGCCGAGGTCCCGGAGAGGATGATGTGCCTCGGCAGGTACACGCCCGCGATAGGCGATTCGGGCTCCGTTTCCTCGGGGAGTATAGTTCTCAGGAACGATGATGCTCGGAGGGCCTGCGAGCTCTTCGGGACCGGGGAGTTCGCCCGATCGGCGAGTGGCTCTTTCGAATGCTACGAGGACCTGTTCCGGGAACCGGCGGGAGATGCGGGCAAAGATCCCCACAAAAAACGCCGGCTCTCGAGCGACTGCCTGCCCGGATACGGCCTGGTGATTCTCAGAAGCGCGGGGCTCGAGTGCTCGATGTTCTTCGGCAGAAAGAACGGCCACGGACATCATGATAGGCTCGGGATCGAGCTGTTCGGATGCGGGGAGAAACTGACCCCCGACCTCGGCTACCCGCAATTCGCCGCCGAGAGCAAGGCGCCGCCGGCATGGGAGCGCAACACCATAGCCCACAATACCGTGACCGTAAACGAGAGGAAGCAGGACAACGGTTGCGCCGGTTGGCTCCGGGCCTTCCACCCGCGGGGTTTTGTCGAGATGGCCGAGGCGGAGGCGAACAGGAGCTATGACTGTACCGATTCATACACCAGGACGATAGCAATCATCGATCGAGAGGAGCCCTTCTTCGTGGATATATTCAGGGTATCAGGGGGATCGGCTCACGACTACTCGATCCACGGCAAGCCGGGGGATTTCACGACCGGCGGCGTGACCCTGCAAAATCGAAACGGCACGCTGGCCGGACCCGATATCGCATTCGCTCATCTCTACGACGACCCGGAGCTGGAAGCTGAAGAGAAGGACCGGTCGTACTACTCATATCGAGGTAGCGGGTTCTCATACCTCTACGATATCGAGGCCGGAGAACCGAGGGGAAGCTGGTGGGCCGACTGGTTTTCGGATTCCTGTGGCATCAGGTTCCACTTCCCCCATGGATGCCGGGAGGTGGCCGTCTGCTCCGGGAATCCTCCCCTGAGGCCTGGCAACCCGGAATCCCTCAGATATGTGATACTCCGGAACCGGGGGCGGGAGCTGGAAAGCGTCTTCACAGCGGTCGGGGAGCCGTACCGTGAGGCGCCCACGATCGAGTCGGTGAGGGAGGTAACGATACGGTCAGATGGCCCCGGCCTTCATGTAGGACTGGAGATAGAGAGGAAGGATCGCCGATATCTTGTGGTGAGCTCCGACGAGCCCGATTCCCGCCTCGAATACCGATCCATCGAGTTCAGGGGGCGTTTCCTCGCGATACGCTTTGACCCTCAGGGCGATCCGCAGGAGGTCTTCATCGATGGAATCGAGCTGAGATCCCCGTGGGCGAGCTTGGAGATCGCGGCCGTTCCGAGAGGGAGAATAGGGAGCGTCATGGAGGATGGCTGGGTTGAGATCGAGGGAACCCCGGGCTTCGACCCGGAGGGATGCGTCGGCGAGTTCGCCTTCATCTCCAACGAGAGGAGGTCCTCCTCGTTCAGGGTCCTGGAGGCCCGGTCGATCGGGGAGAGGGTCCACCTTCGCCTCGAGCACGGGGGAACGATGGGCCGATTCAAGGGTGAGAAGGCGGGGGAAAGAGAGGTCATCTCGGAAACCGAGCTACTGTTCACCGGTCATCGTTACTACGAGGGGGCTCGCCTTGTCGACAGGAGGCGCCAGCGCTGGGCAGTGATCGAGAGGGCGGAGGGCAGGAGGATCGTGCTTGCCGAGCCTGTAGGGGATCTCGACCTGTCCGAGGTCGAGGTTCACGAGTACGGGCCCGGTGACGGTATAGCGATCCGTCCCTATGTGACCCTGCACAGAACCGGGAAGGGATGGAGCGGCAGAACCAACGTGGCGGCGAGTGTAGAGATCGGGGGCGGCGCCAGAAGGGTCGGGCCTGGGAGGTTCGGGTTCCGCCTGGTCCGGTGAGGTGAGGTGATTTGGCGAGCGATGCCCTGAGGATTCACGTTGTGCCGCATTCCCACATAGATACGGAGTGGTACTGGACCGGTGAGGAGGGCGACCGCTTCGCGGTCAGGGCCGTGGGGTCCGCCCTGGAGATGATGGAGAGGGATCCCGGGTTCCGCTTCAGCCAGGATCAGGTCACGGTCCTGGAGCCCGCACTGAGGTCGCTTCGACGCGACATGAGGTCGTTCCTCAGGGACCGGGTGAGGGTTGGGGATTTCGAGGTCGTCGGGGGGATGTACGTCCAGCCCGAGGTTGCCGAGCCGAGGGGGGAGTGCCTGATCAGGCAGATCCTGGAGGGAAAGAGGTGGTTCAGGAGCGAGTTGGATACGGACGTAACCTGCGCCTGGAACATCGACACATTCGGTCAGTGTACGCAGCTGCCCCAGATACTGTCGAAATCGGGCTACCGCTGGTTCGTCTTCTCCCGGGGCGTTCCGCCCTCCATGTCCGCCGAGATGCCATCCGAGTTCCTCTACCGGTCTCCCGATGGCAGCACGATCACCACCCACTGGATGTCCGGCCACTACTGCTGCGGAGAAGAAAACGTCCGCCAGGTGCTTCGAGAGGTGGAGGCACACAGGTCCTCCAACGTGGTTCTGCTTCCCTGGGGCTGCGATATCACCTATCCGCGGGAGATGTCGGGTGAGATCATCCCCGTGGTGAGGGGGGCCGCTGCGGATCTGGGCATCGATATCGAGTGGGTGGGGATCTCGACGCCCTCAAGGTTCTTCGAGGACCTGATGGACCATCATCCCGAGCTCCCGGTGTTGGATATGGACTTCAACCCGCCGCTAGACGGCGATCTTAGGGGGACGTACGATAACAGGATCGGTCTCAAGAAGATGAACCGTTTCGTCGAATCGCAGCTCCTGGGCGCTGAAGCCGCATCCACACTTGCATGGGTTGACGGGGGTCGTGGCAAGGAGGACCTCGGGGCTACTTGGAGGCTGCTCCTCTACAATCACTTCCACGATATCATCGCGGGCAGCCACCACGACGCGGTGTACCGCTCGGCGATGGATAGGTTCACGGAGGTCAGCGATATCTCGAGGCGAATCGCGGTATCCTCGGTGAAGGCCCTCTGTAACGCTCGCGAGGACCCCGGTGGTCTTCTGGTCTTCAACCCCTCGAGCCTGGCTAGATCGGAGATCTGCTCCTTTGAGCTGTCGACTCTCGGCGATCATATTGCACTCACGGACGGGGAGGTCGAGGTCCCGGTCAGGTCCAGGGCCGGGAAGAAAGAGAGGGTTCTCCTCGCCAGAGACCTGCCAGCATTCGGGCATCGCAGCTACAGGATCTCGAGTTCGGGGAAGGGGGCGCAGGCCCGCGCGCTGCAGGAACCCGCGATTGAAAACGAGGCCCTCCGTGTGGAGGTGGATGCCGAGACCGGGAACATCGCCCGGATTATTTACAGGGAGACGGGATGGGAGGTCTTGTCCGGGCCGGGAAACGAGCTGGTAGCCCTTGAGGAGGGTAATCCCGATCTGGAGGGCACGGTTCGCCTCACCGGTCGGGTACTGAGGCCGGATACGGAACCGAGGGTAGAGGCTTTCGAGGACGAGCTCGGGAGCTGGGTCGAGGTCGAGGGGCCGTTCATCGGATGTCGCCGGGTCCAGCGGGTCCTGCTCTGGAAGGGCCTGCCCAGGGTCGACTTCGAGACCGAGCTGATCGACTACCAGGGCGGTGACTGGATGATCGAGGTACGCTTTCCCCTAAACATCCAATGGTCGAAGGCGAGGGCAAGCTACGAGACCCCCTTTGCTGTGACGGAGAGGGATATGGATCAACATCACTGCGCCCAGACATTCGTCGATTGCTCCGATGGCATGCGCGGGGCTGCCCTGATCAACGGGGGGACGCCGGGATACTGGTGCAGGAGGGGGAGCATTGCGATGGTTCTCCTGAGGTCGATATCCGGATATGCGGGTTACGCCGAGGGCCGCCGCCGACTGGGGCTGCCATACAAGGACCCGGATTCGAGGTGTGTCCTGGCGGAGGAGAGGGGTGACCACGCCTTCAGATACAGCCTCTACCCACACCGGGGTACCTGGAGGGATTCGGGCGTGCCGTCTGTCGCCCACTCCTTCAACGACCCACCGCTCTGCATCCCTGGCTTCGTATCCGCCGAGCGTGAGGCCGAAAACCTATCCATCGAACCTCAGGAATTCGAGGTGAGCTGCATCAAGCCGGCTGGGGACGATATGATACTGAGGGGATACGACACTTCCGGCTCGGGGTGCGATGTGGTGTTATCCCTGCCATTTCAGCCCGGGGAGATATGGAAGGCCGATCTGCTGGAAAACCCGATCGAGCAGGTCCCCCTCCACGGACGTAAATCGGAATTCCGATGCGGTCCGCATGAGATCGTTACCCTCCTCATCCGAAGGGCGGGCCATAGGCCGGGAAAGATTTAAGCCACTAAAGCCATCGTCGACGCCATGATCCCTGAGCAGCTCGTCGGTCAGACCGCAACCTACAGGACCTACCGGATCTACGGGAGATCAAAGCCACCGATCAGCCGATTCCAGAGCTCCATTCTGGGGCCGGGAGCGACAGGGGATTCCGGTATCTGGTACCAGCTCTCAGCCTACGAGGGCGATGACCACCGCTATTCATTCAAGTTCCTGACCGATTCACTGGACTTTCTCAAGGCCAAGCCGGTCGAGACCGATATCTCCAGGTACATCTTCCTTTCGGGGGAGGGCCCGGCCCTGGAGTACGTGGACCACTCCAGGGGGACGGCGCTGCTCCCGGGGTTCCAGTTCTTCGCCAACCTACTTCCACATGCATCCCGGGAGGGAAAGGATTTCCCGTTCTTCCGCGTGGGTAGATACCTGGGCCATCCGATTCTCCTCGAGTCACGCGGGGAGGGCGCCGTTGACCGGATACCCGAGTGGAGAACACTGGAGTTGGACCCCCACCTGACGGTAGGCACCAGCCGGAACTTCCGCGACGCGGGGGGCGGCCGGCTATACTTCCCGGGCCAACCGGACCCTCCCGGCAGGCCCGAGTACGAGCGGGTGGAGTTCGATCGTAGTGATTACGATGAGCTGATCGAGAGGGTGGGAATGAACATCTTCACGGTGAGGCCGGAACAGCGCCCCATGATCGAGAATCGCCCGGTGTTCTTCGTGAGCCCGGTGGCTGGGGCGAGGCTGCCCGAGATGCTCTACCGGAGCAACTACAGGGGGGCGACGATGTTCATGGACGAGCCTGCGGTACTCATCAGGGATCTGGGAGATGCCAAGAGGCCGGGCGAAGCCGCGAATAGGCTGGTTGAGGCCATCCGTCGCTACGCCGGCACAGCCAATCGCTACGGCAGCGGGTACCTCCTGGGGAAGATGCTGGAATCGGGCTACGACCCCGGCGACATGGATATCGTGGAGGAGTTCCCGGTCTGGGAGACGGTCACCTCCGCCATCTGGTACGAGTTCAAGGCCGGGCTCAGGGGATACATTCACGAGAGCAGGTTTCAGCCGCGGAGCTTCTCCAAGAAGGTGGATGAGTGTCTGGGCCTGACCTTCCCGTCCGACCCCATGAAGTGCATCGATTTTTACTTCTCATGGTTCAGGGGTGCGTCCCGTCAATTCCAACGGCCCTGGGGCATGGCTATCTACGGCCAGATGGACCTGGGGGTTGCCCGGGTGGTGTTCCAGCGGGCGTATGAACAGGGGGCCGAGTACCTCTGGTTCTGGACCTCGGACCACGGTCATCACGTGCCCTACGAGGAACAGAAGGAGCATGCCACCAGGCTCAGGGAATACCAGAGAGATCATCCCCGGCCCCCGGTCAGCGAACTCGCCCACATGGCCGATGTTGCGATCGCCCTCCCGTACGGATACCTGCTCGATGACTGGGTGTTCGACAATCATTGCCTGTGGAGGAACGAGGATCACCTTGTACTGGAGAAGCCCAACGGCCATGGGGCCACCTTCGGCGATGTGCTGCAGAGCGGCATGGAGCAGGCCATCGTACTGCTGGAAGATGGAGTTCTCTTCGACCTGGTCTACTGGGGAGGGGGCGAGGAACCCGCGGGATACCGGGAGATAAGGAGGATCGGGGAAGACGCGACCGTAGAGGTGCGGAAGAGCTAGTTTCAGGGTCTGAGCGGCGTGGTTACGAAGGGGGCGAGTATCCTAATCATAGGTGCGGTCCTTCTCGTTCTGGCAAGCGAGCCGTGTATCCAGAGGGAGGAGCGCAGGGACCCGATATCCAGGAGAATCAGGCTCAAGTATATCGGCGACTGCTTGGCGTTCCAGACCCCGACCCTGGCGTTTCAGGTCGATCCGCTGCTCTCGCTGCAGCTTGTCCCTTCATCGATCCAGGAACTCGCAGTCGACCTCAGCGAGATAAGGAGGTACATGAGGCTCTACATGCCCAGGAATCTTCGGAACCTGGTGGACACCACCGATGTGGTGATGCTGAGCAACAGCGCCGCCGACTACTTCACAGCCGACTGGCTGAGATGGATATCCCGGGGGACCGAGTCCAGCGGCCTGGGCCTGATTATGATCGGCGGGCTCTCATCCTTCGGGGGGTTCGATGGATACGTGGTGTACCCGGATTGGGGCCGGACGGAGGTCGGCGATCTGCTCCCGGTGGAGACCGTGAGGATAGGTGGGCTGGATGGGCACATCGATTTCGCCTTCAAGCTGGCACCGAGGAGGGCGGAGGATCCCCTGATCTCGGCCTTCGATTGGACCAGGGGACCGAATTTCTTCGCCATCAACGTTGTCTCAGCCAGGACCGGATCCGATCTCCTGGCGGTCTCGGACCCCCAGGGACACCCACTCATCGCCTACTGGGAGGTTGGCGAGGGCTCGGCGCTCGCCTTCACCTCAACCTGGGGCAACCCCTGGGGGAACGATTTCTTCAGATGGGAGTATTTCGGGGACTTCTCCGCCGATCTGGTCTACTACTCCGCCGGGCTGGAGATACCGGACCCGGAGGTCGTACACCGGATCCGACTTATCCTCGAGGATTTCGAGATCAGCCGCGGGATAGTGAGGAGCGTAATTGACTTCGTGGACAGGCTGGGAGGCGGTACCGGCAGGGTTCAGGGCCTCTATGATGATCTGCTTCTAAGGAAGACGGAGGCCGAGGAGGCCTACATCGATCAGGAGTACGTCTCCTGTCTTGACCAGATGAACGTGTTGCTGGACGAGATGAAGGGCGTGTCGGACGCGGCCATACGGGCCAAGGACGCGGCGTTCGTCTGGATCTACCTCATAGAGTGGTGCGCGGTCACGGGCGCTGTCTTTCTCTCCGGCTATTTCCTGTACTACGCGATGGTCAGGAGGGGGCTCTACAGGCGGGTGCGTTCCACCAGGACAGGCTAGGCGCCAATCAAGGGCTTGAAGTCTCAACCCTAGGGGGATTCGTCCCTTCTCAAGAGCGCCGTGGTCCCGACCTCCCGGTAGAGACGGCGCCGCACCATCAGCGACCACAGAATGAACCCGCAGGCCATGGAGGTCCCGGTCACGGCCAGCCACTCGATGATATAAACCCACAGAAGCGTACGGTTCTTGAGCTTCACCGCCTCCAACTCGGCCGACTCAAGTAGTTCGTCAACGGTATCGTATGTATCCAGAACATCCTCGAAGCGTAGATCCAGGTACTGGGGCACGGCTTCACCCGCGGCCGCGTCCACCTGGTCGATCTTGTCGGTTATGGGATTGACGTTGGCGCCGAATGACTCGCAGAACTCGAGCAATGCCAGGAGGAGGGATCTCCTCGTTGCGGTCTTGAAGATCTCGTCCCTGGCGGCATGTACTAGGGCTATATCCTGGGGAACCGGCCTGTCGTCGAGGTAGATCATCAGGTTGCTCGCGTAGTCGTAGGCGTACTCCCATCTCATCCCGAAGATCTCGACCAGGCGGCAGGACTCGCTTGTCAGGGCGAAGGTCCTGGTGTCGCTGGGCAGCCTCCAGGTGACCATAAGGGGGTCCTTACTTCCCGAACCCGTGACCACGTGGGCTAGCTGCGTCGCCCCCTGTTTCAGACTGACCCGGTTGTGGTGCCATATCGGTCCCGACAGCGCTGGGTCCCGGGGATCCCAGGGGATACTGCTCATCAGCTCGTTTCCCGGCTCGTCGATGACCAGTCGCTGCATATCTGACTCGTCCCATATCCCGATCACGTCCTCGGTGGGAAGGAGTTTCCCCACCGAGGTCTCGCCCCACGGGGAGTACCCGGCAGCGCCGCCGAAAGACTGCCAGCCGCCGCACATGGCCATGCCCAGGCCTCGCTCGGATGTGCCCCTGGCCAGCTTGTCGATGTGGGGCGATACGGCGTGAACGTTGGCCTCGAAGAGAACGGTGACATCGTAGTTGTTCGAGAGATCGTCGAGATTGCGGGGCATGTAGAGCCTGACCATCCTGTGGACATCGGACTCTGTCATCGCCGGCATGGGTCCATATGCCATGAAGTCCCGGATGGTAGCCTGGACGAACGTGATCTGAAACATCGGATCGGAGCGCATCATCCAGAACGGCCGTGAGCGTGCCACGCACCCAACATAGAGAACGCCTATCCTTCCATCCTCGAGGGCACTCCCCGCCGGCATCATAGCCGGCCCGGTGGAGAGAACGATGGCCAAGAGGGCAATTAGCGGCGATTTAATCTGGAATCCCGCCAGGTTCACATCCTACCGGGCGATTCCCGGTTGGATGGGCGATGCGATTGTCATTCATAAGTTTTCCGCCCGGCCACTCGCCCAGCCGGCGCGGGTGTCCCCGACCGGGATCAATCGGGACGGGTCTTGTAGTACTCGTGCTTGCCGTCGGCCGCGGCTTGCTCGGTACGGGACCTAAGGGCCTCGATCTCGTCCTCGCTCATGGGCCGGAAGTTACGCGCCGTTTCTAGGTTCTCCTCCAGGACCTTCGTGCTCCCCATCCCGCTCACTAGGATTGAGATAGGCATGGATAGGGCGTATCTCAGGTTCTCCTCCGGCTGCGTGATGCCGGCCTTCACCAGACGCCCTCCGGACATGCTCTTCATCCCGATTATACCTATACCCCTCTCCCTGAGAACGGGGATTATCTCGCTGTTGAAGCTCCTGTAGTGGTAATCGAGGACGTTCACCGGCATCTGGACGGTGTCCCAATCGAAATCCATATCCAGCATCTCCTTGAAGAGGTATGGCCACTTGTGGCCGGTGAAGCCGATGTAGCTTATCTTCCCCTCGTCACGGGCGTCGACGGCGGCGTCTATGGCCCCCTGCTCGAATACTTTCTGGGGATCTCCCTGGCTGATTATCTCGTGGAACTGGACGAGGTCGATGTGATCGGTCTGCAGCCTGTTCAGGCTTTCGCCCAGCTGCTGTTCGTAGCTGTCGTAGTCCCTGCCGTGGTTCTTGGTCATCAGCATTACCCTGTCGCGATACCCGTCCTGGAGTGCCTTCCCCATTATCCTCTCGCTTCTTCCGTTGTGGTAGCACCAGGCGTTGTCGAGGAAGTTGACGCCCCCGTCGATCGCCTTTCTGATTATCTTGATGCCTGTCTTCTCGTTGGAGGGCCTGCCGATATGGTGGCCCCCTAGGCCCAGGATGCTTACCTCCCTTCCCGTCCGGCCCAGAACCCGGGTCGGCATTGCGCTAGTCATCGATCAGAGTGATGACTGTGTAATATTAACTCTTCGGAAAATGGGTGGAAGTTGTCGGGTTGGGGTCCTTCGCGTTTCCGCTCATCGCCCAAGACCGAACCCGAGTCCGCGTTAAAGGAGCCATATCTGTAGGATTCGGGACGCCAAGGGACTCCCCCTTTGGCTCCAAGCGGGTTACGGTCACCGAAGATGTACCTCTGCGGATTCGAGATACGCCCGGGTCCTGCGACCCCAGGAGGATTGGCGTAAACGAAATTGCTCTAGATCATTCAGAGTATCGATATCCTGCCACTCGGGCAGCAGGCGGTAATCTGTACCGCTCCGCTCAAGCGAATCGATAGTCATGCTCAGGACTCGGGACGTACTCCATGGTATATTCCTGAAGACCTCAGGTTCAAAGGCCTCCCTTCTGAAACCTATCAAGTAGTATCCTCCGTCCGCGCACGGACCGAGCACAGCATCGTGTCTTTCCAGGGAGAACATCGCCTCACGCAAAACCTCTGGATCAAGATCGGGAGTATCGCTTCCGAGGGCGGCTGAGCGGCTTTTGCCCAGCTCGAAGCAGCGGCTGAGGACGCTCTCCAGTCTCTGTCCAAGATCCGATCCTACTTGGGTGATGAAATCTGCCGTAGATCCGAGCCAAGCCTCCATCGCCTTCCGATCGGCATCGGGCGTGTGGGCAATCAGGTATCCGACCCCGCTTGCATCGAGTACATCGACCATGTCTTCCACGAAGCGCCTGTAGAGGTTCGTTGCCGGAACCTCGCCCAGATCTCTTGCCAGCCGGCTTTTCACCCTGCCTTTCCTCGGATATCTCACCATGAGTGCAATACAGCCATCGTCCGTTCCATCTCGGTTCATGGATCACTCCACCAGGGAGCCTCCGCAGGAAGATCCTGCCCCAGCGGTGCAGCCAAAGCAGTGGTTCCCGGTGACAATCCCTCGGTATCTGAGCCTGTCTACAGCGGGGCGGTCACGCAGAGAGCAACCGATGTCCAATCCGAGCGCCTGGTTGAAGTCACAGTCGTAAAACCTGCCATCCCAACCGACATTGATCTGGTGCCTGCACATCAGGGAGTCCAGCGTGCTTGGATTGAAGGATTCCTCCAGAAGCCTCGAGTACCCTTCGTACTGGCCCTTCCGCTTGAGGTCGTTGAGAAATCGGCCGATCGGCATGTTCGCGATGGTGAAGAGCCTGGTGAAGGAGATATCGAAATTGTCGCGGAGCTGATCTCGGTATTCCTCCTCGAGATCCTTCTGGGAAGGAGGAAGGAATGCCCCCAGGGGATTGTAGACCAGGTTCAGCGGAAGATCTTCGCCGTAGCCGATCGAGTTCAGGAGTTTGAGCGCCTTGATGCTCTTCTCAAACACCCCCCTGCCCCTCTGTTCCCTGACCTCCTCCTCTAGGTAACATGGGAGGGACGCCGTCAGCTCAACTTGCTGGTCCCTGTAGAAATCGGCAATCTCCCCCATATCTGGTTCCAGAAGGATCGTCAGGTTCGTCCGGACCATGACGTCGTGGTCTCTCGATCTCAAAGCTGCTATAAACCTCCGCAGATCGGGGTTCAGCTCCGGCGAGCCTCCAGTTATGTCAACTTTGCTTGACCCTGCCTGTTGAGCGAATTCCAACAGGGCCGCCATCGTGGCCCACTCCATCATCTCGGTTCTCTCCGGGCCGGCCTGCAGATGGCAGTGAATGCACTCTTGGTTACATTTCAGACCGACATTGACCTGCAGGGTGTCCAGATCCACCCCGGCAAGGTCCTGGCCCAGTATCTTCTCGACTTCGGCTCCAAACCGGTTCATAGCGTATCGCCGATTGGCGCCTGATCTGGCTGTAATATCTTACCACCTCTCCCGGGAAGCGCCAAGTCTGTCGAGAGTTCTCAGATATGAGTATCGGATCAGTGAACGCAGCATGCCATTCTCCTGGAAGCGGCGAGCCGAAGTCCTCACCTCCAGGGGGAGGATGGCTATCGGGTCTCCCCTCCTCTTGATGCGGTTCATTATCTCGGCATCCTCCATCAGTAGGTCTTCGCTGTATCCCCCGATGGAATGGAAGTAATCCGAATCGAAGAAATGGACCTGGTCTCCATACGGGATTCGCGTGATTCGGGATCTAAGGGTGTGCCCCCAGGCGAGTGTCTTAAGGAGGAAACTATCTGATCCGAAAAAGGTAACTGTGAACGCACCGGCCTTGAATCCGTCCTGGAGGGCGCCATGGATTGCCTGTAATGCCCCATCTGGAAGGATGGTATCCGCGTGCAGGAACACGAGGATCCTCCCCCTTGAGATCCGGGCACCGAGGTTCATCTGATGCCCACGGTGGGCCTTGGACTTCACTTTCAGGATCCTCTCCCGCTTGATTGACCCGAGGGTGTCGGCCTCCTCTGAGCCATCAACGACTACGATCTCAGGGTCGAAGCTGCCTAACCTGTTTTCGATATCTGTCAGGAGATCGTTGATCAGTTCTGCCTCATGAAGAACGGGAATGATCAGCGAAAAGACGGGTTTGGGGCCCGAATCTCCCCCGTTTCGAGGATTCATTCCGGACACCTCGGTGCCGTTCCTCTTGTGACCTTCACCTGATGCCACACACCATTAACTCCATGGAACCAATGGATGAGGCTATCCAAATAAGTCCGTCGTCTTCCACTTCCTCGGTCAGATATCCGGTATTCCAAGCACATCGGTTTGAAGACCTAGCCTGCGACACGCAACGAAGAGGGCTCTGTCGGTCTATCGACAAAAGGATATTAGAAGGGATGCGTTCGGCGGGAGAATGGTAGATCAGTTGAGCCAGAATCGCAAGGAACTCCATCTGTTTGATGCACATACCCATATCGGCGAGATCGCGCCGGGCAAGGGCCAGACGGCGGATCAGCTCATAATGAGGATGGATTCCGAGGGCATCGAGAGGTCCGTGGTGCTATCCCTGGAGAACCCTGAGGAGACCTACTACTACGTTCTGAGTCGGGAGGTCTTGGAGGCGTGCTCCGAGAACCCGGACAGGCTGGTTCCATTCTGCTGCGTGGACCCCAGGCGGGGGAGTGCCGACACCTCGACCGATTTCCTGTCCCTTATCGACAGGTACGTTCAGCGTGGCGCCAAGGGGTTCGGGGAACACCTGGCAGGCCTCGCAATAGATGACCCGAGATCGATGAAGATCTACGAGGCGTGTGGATACCTCGGTGTACCGATCGTATTCCACACCGATAGGCTCAGGAACTACGACGAGGTAGGCCTCCCGGGGCTGGAGAGAGTGGTCAGCACCATGAGGGAGACCATCTTCATCGCCCACGGTCCCGGATGGTGGAAGGAGATATCGGCCGAGGTGGATCCAGATGTCACCTATCCGAAGGGGCCGATTGTACCCGGGGGAAGGGTGGGCGAGCTACTGGATAGCTACGGGAATCTGTTCGCCGATATCTCTGCTGGCTCGGGCTACAACGCGCTGAGCCGGGATCCCGAATACGGGGCTCAGTTTCTCTCCGATCATTCTGAGAAGCTCCTCTTCGGCACGGACTGCATACACCCGGAACAGGAGCTGCCGATCATAGACTTCCTCGTGGAGGCCGAGATTCCAAAACGCGAGAAAAAGAGGATCTCACACCTCAATATCGAGAGGATACTTGGAATCAGCTGATAGCTTCGACCGATACAGCGAGATGATCACGGCGAGTACAAGCAATGAAAGGAGATACGGCCAGGTTCTTTCGGGGGCGTGATACCTCATGTCCAGTATCATCTGTCCCTCGTAGGCATCATGGATCACGGGATTGGGATAACCATCGGTCTGCTCGGGGTAGATCTCCTCCTCGTGGTACAGATCCAGGAACTCCTGCCTGGAGTAAACCTCATCCCTCATGTAGGTCTGCGTCTGTACGACCGACCAGTTGTGCGCCTCCTCCACGGAGACGTAGCTGTCCCCGTCCCTGTCCGCGGTGGAGTTCAGAAGACCGGTTGTGAAGTAGTAGTTCCACACGGAACCGAGAATCGGGAGGCCCTCCTCCTCGAGCCCTGCCCACTCCACCTCACCTGGTGCGCAGCCCGATAGAGATATGTGACCCTGGGGTGGGTCCGCGAGGGCGGATATGTACCCCCCTGAGCCACAGGTGTCGACTATGAGCAGCTTGGTGGAGCAGTTGATCGAGATCCACCTCTGGGGGAACCACTCGTTCCAGTTCAGGACCTTGGACATCCAAGAGCCGTGGGTGAATACATAGAGGAGCGCGATATCATCGGCGTCAGTGGAGTTCTCGAGCCAGTCGAGGAGGCGGATGACATCCGTCCTTTCCGTAATGTTATTGTGCACTCGTATCGAGCTGTTCTCCCAGCCGAGGGCGTTCAGTGCATCTACCAGCCTGGCGGTGTTTATGAAGTCGACCGGGATATCCCCGTAGGGTTCCGGGAAATCGTTCATCTCCACGATAGCGGCCCGTCCCTCCGTCACGGCCCACGCCGGGCTGAGGGACGCTAGACAGAGAAGCAGAGCCACGAGGGGACCCGGCCACGGGCGCATGATAGAATTCGGGTAGCAGCGGCTCTTAACGGTATTCGGAAGGCCTGTTTCTTGAGACATTCGGACGGTGACTGGGGTGAAAGACTTATCTGTGGCTCGTCTAGGTATGCGCTGATTCAGATGGCAGCATTCAGTCCGGATGAGGATGAATTTCAGACGATATTGAAGGACAGCAAGGAGGGCGGCCCCAGGGAGGCCGGCAGATACCTCGCGTCCGTGACGGTACAGGATCTAGAGATGGACGATTTCAAGGAGATGGCCGATGAGGGCCAGATCCCCGACGAGGTGAACGAGTGGCTTTCCCAGGCGGGCGTGGAGAAGGGGCAGGCCAAACAGATACGGAGGGGCTTCAAGTCCAGGATCTCCGAGCTTCTCGATAGCCTGGAGAGGTCGAAGAGCTGGGAGGGTTTCAGCGGACTCTCTGAGGGCGATCGGTGGCTGGAGATCAGAAAGAGGTAGCGGCGTCAGTCCAACTTCCTCTGTGCCTGATCATCGGAGCCTTTGGTTCTGGGCGAGATCCCGAGTAGATCGAGCATCATCTTGGCGTTTGCCGGGGCCTGGCCGGTGGGATGGTTGTTGAAGTAGACGTATACGGTTTTGGTTGCCTCCTCCTCCATCTCCTCTATCTTGGGTTTCCACTCCTCGAGCTCCTTCTTCGAGTAGAGGTAGTCGTATCTCTCGCTGCCCTTGCCGGCATACCACTTCTTGTAGTTCTGGCCGTGGAACCTGATGTAGGCGTGATCGGCTGTGACGACCGGCTCCGGCGGTATCAGCCCCTTGAACTGGGGCTGACTGACCGAGCAGAAGGAGACGTTGTACCTCTCCAGCAGTTTGAAGGTCCTGTCATCGAACCAGGAACGGTCCCTGAACTCGACCGTGAAGTCGACATCCTCGTGGAGAAGGGCCAGAAAGTCCTCCAGCAAGGCATAGTTGGATTCATCGGCCTTGAACCTCTGGGGTAGCTGGACGAGAAAGGAGCCTATCTTCCCCTTCAGGGGCAGCATCGCGATCATGTACCGATCGTATATCCCCTTGACCGACTTGAGTTCCTTTTCGTGTGTGATGTCCCTGACCAACTTGGCCGAGAACCTGAAATCATCCGGGCTTCTCTCCGACCAGCTCTTGGCCATCCACTTGCTCGGTATCCTGTAGAAGGTGCTGTTGATCTCGACGGTATCGAAGTTGGAGAGATACTCGGCCAGCATGTCGCTGGAGCTGGTCCCCTCCGGATAGAATGGCCCCACCCAGTCCTTGTACGACCAGCCGCTGCAGCCGACCCGGACCTCCGTCATCAACACCGTCTACCCGTCGGCGGGATATAAATCACACGGAACTTGAGGCGGCGCCTCGATTCTCGTCCGATGTCAGCGTCGCGGGTTGATCCTCACTGGAGCGGTCGTACCATTTTTCAATCCATCGACGCCCATCTGCTCCGATGCGGCCGTAGTCTAGTCTGGTTAGGACATTGGCCTTCCATGGATCATCCGAGGCAAGCCAACAACCCGGGTTCAAATCCCGGCGGCCGCATGTCCGTCCTGATCGGCCACAATAGAGATAAGGCATAACGCCCTATTGTGGTTCGATGAACTCCGACTATGACCTGACCATATTTCAGATGAACGACAGTCACGCCTACCTCGAGCCTCACAACGAGCTCTTCTGGAGGGGAGGAACGGGATCTTACGGGGAAGCCGGGGGGTACGTGCGGATAGCGACCGTCTTCAACCGGGCCCGGGAGGAGAGCCCGGAATCGGTTCTGGTTCTTGACAACGGCGATACGATTCACGGGACATATGCGGCGGTGAAGAGCAGGGGCGAGGCGATGATACCGGTTCTGAACCAGCTCGGCTTCGACGCCATGACCGCTCACTGGGAGTTCGCCTACGGACCCGACAGGTTCAGGGAGGTGGCCAGCGCCCTGGATTACCCGGTTCTGGCGGCAAACGTATTCCGTGAGGAGAGCGGAGAGCTGGAGTTCGCCCCCCATCTCGTTGTAGAGAGGGGCGGCCTGCTCCTTGGGATCGTGGGCATGGCTTCCAACATCGTCTCAAAAACGATGCCGCCCCACTTCAGCGAGGGGCTTGAGTTCACGATTGATGAGGGACGATTGGCCGAGGAGATCGATCGGCTGCGCGGCGACGAGAGGGTCGACCTGGTGATCGTGCTCTCCCATCTGGGCCTACCGCAGGAACTGGAGCTGGCGGAGCGGGTCGACGGCATAGATATTCTCCTCAGCGGACACACCCACAACCGCCTCTACAACCCGTTCACAGTGAATGGGGCGGTGATACTCCAGTCAGGATGCCACGGTTCCTTCCTGGGCAGGCTCGACGTCAGGGCAGGCGATTCAGGCGTGGAGGATTACTCGCACACCCTGATAGAGGTTGATCCCTCTATAGAGCCCGATCCCGATGTTCAGAGCTCGATCGACCGGGTTATGGATCGACACAGGGATATGCTGGGCGAGGAGATCGGGATCACGGAGACGGGTCTCAATCGAAATACGGTGATGGAGTGTACGATGGATAACGTCCTGCTCAAATCGATGCTAGAGGAAACGGGGGCGGAGCTGGCGTTCTCCAACGGATGGCGCTACGGCGCCCCGGTTCCCACCGGGCCCGTAACGGTCAACGACGTATGGGACATAGTCCCCACCGATCCGTTGATCTCGAGATGCAGGATGAGGGGAAGGGAGATCTGGGCGATGATGGAGGAGAACCTGGAACGAACCTTCTCCCGGGATCCATACTCCCAGATGGGCGGGTATGTCAAGCGTTGCCTGGGGCTTAACCTCTTCTTCAAGGTCGAGAATCCCGCCGGCACGAGGATACATGAGCTGTATGTGGGCGGAAGAGGTGTGGAACCCGGGAGGGAATACGACGTATGCTTCCTGACAAATCAGGGCGTTCCCGAGAAGTTCGGCGCCGAGAGGGAGGATCTGGACGTCACCGCGACTGAGGCCCTCACCCAATACCTTGAGGCCAGTGAAACCGTCAATGGGGATCTATCCGGTACGATTGTGCCCATATAGCGGGGAGAGTCGTGGAGGGATGGCTTTTTCTACCGTAACGGGAGGGGTGATCGGTGATGAGGATGGCAGGTGATCTAACGGGGATCGTATCCACGGTCGTGATGGCGGCGATATTCCTCATAGCGATCTACGTGGTCTTCAGGCTAGTCTTCCTGAAGGAGCCGCCGAAGTCCAAGCCCTCGCTTGAGCGTCACGGGCCGGAGTGAGATCCGAAGGCTTAAGTGTCCCATTCGGCATCAGCTATCAGAGGATGAAATGAGAATCGCCAGCGAGTTCGACCATGAGGCAATGATACCGTCGAAGTATACCTGTGACGGAGAGGATGTATCGCCGGAGCTCGAGTTCTCGGATATACCACAGGAGGCCGAGAGCCTGGCCCTTGTGATGGACGATCCCGATGCTCCTTCAGGTACATTTGATCACTGGGTCGTCTGGAACATCCCCCCCGAAACCGAGATGGTCCCGGAGGGCAAGGAACCGGAGGGAACGCAGGGCAGCACCGGGTTCGGCAGGCGTGGGTACGGGGGGCCCTGCCCGCCCAGCGGGACGCACAGGTACTTCTTCAAGCTGTATGCCCTGGACAGCATGCTGGACTTGGAGGAGGGGTCCAGCAAGGACGAGCTCGAGAGAGTTATAGAGGGGCACATCATCGAGAAGGCCGTTCTGATGGGAAGATACTCCCGCTAGCGCTGGTCAGGGACTTGAATCAAACGACAAAATCCCAGTGGGCCTGCTCGGCATGCCTGTGACACCGATGAGGCAGGGTCTACAGCGGGTCAGAATTTCGATATAATTTGATCTCCCTCGGAGGCTAGCATCCGGAGGGCTCCGAATCCGCAAAGGGAACTCGGTAGGGGTTCCAGCATCCCGTCAATGCTGCCCCCTGTGCAATATTTATCTGCAGCAGATAAAGGCCACATTCGATGCCCCTGAAGTTCCCGAGTTTTCTTCTATTCTCCATACTCATCCTGCTCTCGACGGCCGGCGTGAGTTCGGTCGCCAACGTGTCTCGCGGAGACCCATTGGTTATAGATGTCCTGATGATGGACAGGACACTTGGTCAGGGAGGACAGTTCTACAAACGGCTGGCAGCCGATCCATGCATATCGATCCTTGCCGTGCCTCAACTGGGTCATTACTCAATCTTCTTTCTCAAGAAGAACCCGAATGTCATCAACAGGGCAATGAGGATCTACATGCCGAGGAATTACCGGCAACTGGTGGATAACAGGGACTTGATACTTCTCAGGGAGGCCTCCTGCGGCAGCATCGAGATACCGGAGATTATCTTCGATCAGGATTGGATGTCGTGGTTCGTGAGGGCGGTGAGGGAGGAGGGGCTCTCCTTCGCGATGTGGGGGGGCGACGCCTCCTGGGGAGGCGGAGGGGAGGGCGACTACAAATCATGGGGGGAAACAATGCTGGACGATATATTGCCCTTCAAATCTCTCGGCGGATACACGACTTCGAAGGCGGAATTCCAGAGGCCCGATTTCGCTGATCCCGATCATCCGCTGACTCGTCTCCCTTGGGGAGATTCGGGCCCGGTGGAACTCCTCAATAGGGTTCAGCCGAAGGGCGGGGCCAAGCTGGTCGCTTCCGCTGTTGGCCCAGGGAGTCTTATCGTTCAGGGCGTGGGATCGGACCGGAAGATAACACGTTCTCCCTGGAAGGATTTCCCGTGGATAGCCTGGTGGGAACAGGGCGAAGGCAGGGTCCTGGGTGAGGCCCAGGTGTTCGGCAGCTGCGGGACGACGGACAGGATGCTAAACGACTGGCGTTGGTACAATGACTTCATCGTTTACCTTCTCTATTTCGGTGTTGGCAAGGAGCTGCCCGATGACATATTCAGGGCGCATCGCCTGAGGGTCGAGATAAACACCTACCAGGACAGGGCTTCGCTGTACCTATCACTTCTCGAGTTCCTTGAGAAGTTCGGAGCTTCGACCCTTGAACTCTACAGGGAGTTCGACGAGGTGAACCAGATGGAAAGGGAGGCCGAGCTGAGGTTCCGCCAGGAGGATTATGACGGCGCTGCTGAGATATTCGAGGAGATCAACGAGGCCTGGGCGGCCATAGACTCGAAGGCCCTGGACGCGAAAAAAAGAGCCCTTTCGTGGGTCTACTTGATCGAGTGGTTCTCGGTGACCGGCGCGGCAATGATCGTGGGTGCCCTCCTCTGGGCCCTGATGGTGAAGAGGAAGCTGTACAAGGAGATCCAGACCACTCGACCCACCAGTCTGTGATCTCTTTCGGGGCGCCTCAAGGTCCTTTCGGGAATTTCGATTCGCCCCGAGACATATAAGAACCGACTCGGATAGCTCGCTCTGGTCTAGGTTGTGATGTATTGGCGCTCGAGGATGTATTCGCCGACCCGCCGTCGGCATATCGCGGTAAGCCCTTCTGGGCCTGGAATGGCGAGCTTGAAGAGGGGGAGTTACGCCGGCAGATAAGGGTGTTCAACAGGATGGGCCTCGGAGGGGCATTCATGCACTCCAGGGTCGGCCTCGCCACACCCTACCTATCGGAGGAGTGGTTCGATCTCGTTAACGCGTGCGTGGACGAGGCCGCGAGCAACGACATGGAGGCCTGGCTCTACGACGAGGACCGGTGGCCTTCAGGCGCCGCAGGCGGCCTGGTCACCAGGGAGCCCAGGTACAGGCGCAGGGAGCTGCACGTGACAGTGGCCGATCCCCGATCGTTCGAGTCAACCGGCGAAGAGCCTGCGATCTTCCTCGCTCGGATCGAAGGGTCGAGCGCCCACGACGTGAGGCGCGCAACGTCTGCGGATCTCGAGTCCGCCCCGGAAGGGGAGAAGGCACTGGTCTTCGAGGTGAAGGAGGAGCAGCCGTCGCCGTGGTACAACGGTCAGACCTACCTCGACACCATGTCCCAGGAGGCGGTCGCCAAGTTCATAGAGGTGACCCACGACCAGTATGCCAGGCATGTCGGGGAACATTTCGGATCGGCGGTCCCCGGCATCTTCACCGACGAACCCAACTACGGCAGGTTCCACTACGGCGAAGGGTCCGGCAATGTGCCCTGGACCGACTCGCTTCCCTCCGTGTTCGAGGAGAGATACGGACAGGACCTGATCGATGACCTTCCCAGCCTGTTCTTCAGGATCAACGGGGAGGATTTCTCCCTGACAAGACTACGGTACTTCGACTGCATCACCCACCTCTTCACCGGCTCCTTCGCGGGGCAGGTCGGCAGCTGGTGCGAGGAGCACGTCCTACTCTTCACCGGCCATGTCCTGGCGGAGGAGAACCTGCTCAGCCAGACCTCCGTGGTCGGGAGCGCCATGCGTTTCTACGAGCACATGCAGGCCCCGGGGATAGATATCCTTCGCGGAGAGGGGCTGGAGAGGGAGGGGGGCATGGATGCCGAGATAGCGACGGCGAAGCAGTGTAGCTCGGTCAAGCACCAGTTCGGTAGGAGATGGATGCTCAGCGAGCTCTACGGATGCACGGGCTGGAACTTCACCCTGGGGGAGCAGAAGGCAGTCGGCGACTGGCAGGCCGTGCTGGGCGTGAACCTGAGATGCCAGCACCTGTCGTGGTACACCATGCTCGGACAGGCCAAGAGGGACTACCCTGCATCGATATCGTTCCAGTCCCCCTGGTGGCGGGACTACGATCTGGTCGAGGATTACTTCTCCCGGGTTAACGTGCTCACAACCGTCGGTGAGCCTGTTCGAGACATCGCCGTGATACACCCCATCGAAAGCGCCTGGGGGGCTTACTGCGCCGCTGACCGGGATTCGGATGTTCTGTGGGAGCTCAACGGGGATTTCGAGAAGCTCCAGAGGCTGCTACTGCGTAATCACTACGACTTCGACTACGTTGACGAGGAGATACTGGCCCGCCATGGCGGGGCCGAGGATGGTAGGCTGGTGGTTGGAGAGGCGGGATACAGGGCTGTCATCGTGCCGCCAACGCTGACGCTGCGAACCACCACCCTTCAGATCCTGGACCGGGCCATGGAGGCCGGATGCCAGGTGATATTCATCTCACCGGTCTCGACGAGGGCCGACGGGGGGGAGAGCAATCTGCCTTCGATCACCTCGGCCAAGTGTACCGTGGTGAAACTTGGGGAGTCGGAGCTAGTCCCGGCCCTGCGGGACCTCGAGGATATCCGGCGCGTATCTTTGACCGACACCAGCGGCGAGGAGTACGGGGATAGCCTCTACATGCTCAGGCAGGACGGGGACGGAAAACATATCGTGTATCTGGTTCATACCAGACAGAGGGGAGAGAGCGGCCCCCTCGAACTGCGGATACCGGCGACCGGAAGGGCAGAGGAATGGGACCCGGTGTCCGGCAGGATAGTCGGGGCCGATGCCAGACCGGAGGATGGCTCGACCCTTATCAACACCCACCTGGGGGCCTACGGTAGCCGGCTCTTCGTTATCCGACCTGAGGGGGGCGAGCTCCCGGCCGAACCCGAAATGTCAGAGACCCAGATGGTGGAGATAGACCCCGACAGGTGGCGGATACTGCGCGACGAGCCAAACGCGATCCCCCTCGATGTGGGCGAATACCGTATCGGGGACGGGGATTGGAGCGGCCCCCTGGAGGTGCTGAAGATGGACGCGGCGGTTCGCGACGTTGCCGGGTGGCCTCACAGAGGGGGGCGCATGGTGCAACCCTGGGTCCGAAAGGGGGAGGAGGGGGAAGAGGGGATCGAGATCTCCCTACGCTTCACCTTCGAGGTCGAGAGGATACCGGACGGCCCATGCCACCTGGTGGTGGAGAGACCCGACCGGTATCGGATAACCCTGAACGGGAAGCCCATCGGGGCCGATGAGGGCGAGGGGTGGTGGATAGACCCAAGCCTCGAGAGGGTCCGAGTCCCGCCCGGCTGCCTGACCGTTGGTGAGAATATCGTGCTCCTCAAGACCAGGTACGCCCCCCATCACGGGATCGAGAGCCTGTACCTCACGGGGGAGTTCGGCGCGAGGCGGGAGGAGGGGACGCCGGTGCTGACGGAGGTGCCTGAATACCTCCAGCTGGGTGACTGGGCGGAGGCCGGCTTCCCGGCATACAGCGGAAGCATGACCTATGTGACCGATTTCGAGATCTTCGAGATAGCGAAGGGCGAAAGGACCTTCCTCGAGATCCCCGGCTGGGATGGCACCCTGGTCAAGGTCAGGGTGAACAACATGGACGTCGGAAGGTTCGCCTGGCCGCCGTACGAGGCGGAGGTCACCCCCGCCGTAAGGGAAGGCTGGAACAGGCTGGAGATAGAGGTAGTCAGCAGCAGGCGCAACCTACTGGGCCCCCTGCACCTGAAGGAGAAGTACCCCAAGTGGGTCGGACCCGGGCAGTTCGAGACCGAGGGCGATGAATGGACCGATGAATACGTGACATTCGAGTACGGCCTGACCGAGCCTCCCAGGCTATCGGTGAGGCGGGCCGTCGAGCGGTGATGACTATGAGTTCGGAGGGGCCCAACGTCGTCTACGTCTTCGGGGACCAGTGGAGGGCCCAGGCCACCGGCTACTCCGGTGACGGCAACGTGATCACGCCCAACCTGGATGACCTCTCGAGACGGAGCCTGAGCTTCACGAACGCGGTCTCGGGTTGCCCGGTTTGCAGCCCCACCCGCGCGAGCATGATGACCGGGCGCTACCCCCTGACTCACGGGGTGTTCATGAATGACGTCTATCTCCAGCCCGAGGCCGTTTCCATAGCGGAGGCTTTCAGGGCCGGAGGATACGACACCGCCTATATCGGGAAGTGGCACCTGGACGGCCACGGCAGATCCAGCTTCATACCGAGGGAGAGGCGGCAGGGCTTCGATTTCTGGAAGGTCCTCGAGTGCACCCACAACTACAACGAATCCTACTACTACGCCGACGAACCCGTGAAGAGGAAGTGGGATGGTTACGATGCCATCGCACAGACAAGGGAGGTACAGAGATACATACGGGAACGGGGCTCGGATCGGCCGTTTCTCCTGTTCCTGTCCTGGGGCCCGCCCCATAACCCCTACCGCACCGCGCCCCAGGAGTACAGGGAGATGTATGACCCCGAGGAGCTGGAGCTGAGGCCCAACGTGCCCGAGGAGAAGGAGGAGGAGGCAGCCGGGGACCTCGCCGGCTACTACGCACACATCACCGCGATGGATCACTGCGTCGGGGAGATCGAGCGGACGCTGGATGACGAGGGGCTCGCGGAGTCCACGATCCTGCTCTTCACCTCGGATCACGGGGACATGCTTGGGTCCCAGGGCGAGATACGAAAGCAGAGGCCCTGGGATGAGTCTATACTGGTTCCGTTTCTCCTAAGATATCCGGGTGAGTTCGAGGGAAGGGAGCTCGGCTCGCCGATCAACACCGCCGACATAATGCCCTCCCTTCTCTCCCTCTGCGACCTGGAGATACCGGAAACCGTCGAGGGCAGAGACTACTCGGGCTACATGAGGGGGGAGATCGACCCTCCCGACAGCGCGGCGCTCATCGCCTGCTACGCCCCATTCGGCGAGTGGGTGAAGAGGAACGGCGGCAGGGAGTACCGCGGCGTCAGGACCGAGAGATATACCTACGTCAGATCACTCGACGGCCCCTGGCTGCTGTACGATAACCGGGAGGACCCCTACCAGATGGAGAATCTCTGTGACAGTGACGGGTACTCCGATATCCGGAGAAGGCTCGAGGCCAAGCTGAACCGGAAGCTGAGGGATACCGGCGATGAATTCAGGTCATCCGAGCACTACATCGACATGTGGGATCTCCCCACCGATGAGTGGGGCACGGTGCCGTACACGGTGTAGTCCCTGGCTCTCGGAGCCGTATGATATTTCTGGAGGGCGGGTCACGGTATACCATGGCAGGTAGTATATCGAGAGGGAAGATAAATCGGCCAACCGAGCGCTTCCCCAGGTGTCACTGTTCAACCATGGTCGAGCTCTCCGACGGGGACATTCTCGCCGCGTGGTACGCGGGTTCGGGGGAGGCAAAGGCCGACGTCGCGGTTGTCTCCTCCCGGTGGGATAGGGAATCCGGGTCCTGGGGCCCGGTTGAGGTAATCTCCGACACCCCGGGAAAGCCGGAGGGTAACTGCGTCCTCTTCAGGTCCCCGGACGGCGAGATATGGCTAATATACGCGCTGATGCACGGGAAGCTGGAGGGCCCCTGGGGGCCCGGGGTAAGATGGGTTACGTGCGACATACGCATGAGGACGAGCGACGACGACGGGGAGAGCTGGTCGGAGCCAAGGATTATCTGGAGCGAGCTTGGCTTCGTGCCGAAGTGCAAGCCCATTACGCTTGATAACGGCGACATCATACTCGGCTTCGAGGAGGAGCTGGGTTTCTCCAAGTTCCTGATCACGCCCGACCGGGGGGAGAGATGGATCATGACCGGTCCCGCCTGGGGGGTTCCCAACCAGCACCCCACGATAATCCAGAGGGATAACGGGGACATCCTCGCGCTCTTCAGGCCCTCCCTCTTCAGCAGGATAGGTCGTTCCCTGTCACACGACAGGGGCAGGAGCTGGGAGCTGGTCACCAACACCGAGCTGCCCAATCCCGGCGCCGCGATCGACATGGTGAAGGCGGGCGACGGACGGGTGTTCCTGGTGTACAATGACTCGTTCAGTGACAGGAATCCCCTGACCCTCGCGATGAGCGAGGACGAGGGCGAGAGCTGGGCCCACAAGAGGGATATCGGCACCGGGGAGGGTCGCTTCGGTTACCCCGCGATCATAGAGGATAGCGATGGCCTCCTTCACGTGACTTACACCCACAGCCGGCTCCATATCGCCCACCTGGTCATAGAGCCCGATTGGATCTGCGGGTAGCGGGTTACTCTACGAGCAGCAGGGCATAGTAGTCAGGGATATCGCTCCTCTCGGTCGCAACATCGATAGGCAGCCCGGCCCGCGAGGCCGTCTCGAAGACGTCGATTCCGCATGCCTCCATCGAGGGCCTGACCCTATCAGGATGTGCACAGGGCTTCTTGGTGTCGCACTCCTCGCAGAGCCTGCAGGGGCCGCACGAGAAACCGAACGCCTTGTGGTATCCGCGGAGGAATGCGAACCTCTCGAGGGAGATCATCTGATCCATGCAATCGGGCCAGTCGCCCCTCCTGTGTACCAGCACCGCGGATCGGTACTCCCCGAGTATGGCAGCGGTCTCCTCGGGCGTGGGGCTGTGAGGGGGACAGGTCAGGGATCTTCCGTAGCCAGGGCAACCGTATCGACACTTGAGCCTGACCCAGCGGGCGGTCACCACGTCGCGAGGGCTGATCTCGACCGCGTGGGTTGCGCCCATTCTCTTGGCTTCATCGATTATGGCCTGCATCCTGCGCGTACACCCCGGGAGGGCTTATCGATGTTACGTCGAGATCTACTCTCCGACCGGCCAGTTCTCGGAGGGCGTGTGTTCCCTCTGCATTATGCCGCGGATCGTCTCGACAAGTTCGGGGTGCTCCTCGGCCACGTTGTCGCTCTCTCCCACGTCGTCCGGGAGGTAGTAGAGCTCGAATGGCTCGCCCATGCCCGGTGAGACGCCCTTCCAATCCCCGAGCCGCACCGCCTGCTGGAAGCCACCCGAGTAGAACTCCCAGTACAGGGGTCTTTCGCCAAGGTCCTGTTCCTCGCCCAGAAGGGCTGGAAGAACGTTCGCCCCGTCAACGCCGCCTGCAGGCTCAGTTCCAGATATGGAGGCGGCGGTGGGCAGGAAATCGGCGAAGTACCACGGGGCGTCGCTCACTCCCTTGGGGATATGTCCGGGCCAGTGTGCTATCATCGGAACCCGGATACCCCCCTCGTAGAGGTCGCCCTTCCTGCCCCTGAACGGGCCGAGGCTGTCGAATATGCCGTCCCAGTTGCTGGATGCGCCGTTATCGGAGCAGAAGAAGGTCACGGTGTTCCTCGATATCCCCTTCTCGCGCAGCAGGGACATGATACTGCCCACATCTCGATCGAGCCGGGAGACCATGGCCGCAAATGCCTTCGCGTTTTCCGGCCAGGGCTTGTCGGCGTAGTCGCCGAGGTCGGGGACCTCGAACTTCCCGTGCGGGACAGTGTAGGGCAGGTAGAGGAAGAATGGCCCGTTGGCCCTTCTCTCGATGAAGTCGAGTGCATATTCGGTGAACATGTCGTGCGAGTAGCGGCCCCGGGCCTCGCCCTCGTTCTCCTCGTAGACCACCTTCTCCCCGTTCCTCCAGAGGTAGGGAGGGTAGTAGGTATGGGCGCGCCTCTGGTTGAGGTACCCGAACCATTCGTCGAATCCCTTGCGATTGGGCACTCCGGCGGTATCGGGCTCCGCTATCCCCCACTTGCCGGTGATACCGGTGTGGTATCCGGATTCCTTGAGCAACTGGGCCACCGTGGTGTCCTCCTCCTTGAGGCCAGCCCTCCTCTGGGGGGAACCGTTGTCGAGCACCAGTATTCCACCCTTCTTGGCAAAGTTGCCGCGAACCGTTGTGTGGCCGGTATGCTGTCCGGTCATCAGCACGCTCCTCGAGGGGGCACATACGGCGCTCCCCGAGTAGCAATCGGTGAATCGCATGCCGTTCGCGGCCAGAGAATCGATGTTTGGGGTTACGATGTTCTCCTGGCCGTAGCAGCCGAGGTCCCGGTATCCAAGGTCATCCGTCAGGATGAAGATGATGTTCGGCTTCTCTGTCCCTGACTCCAGCGTCGGCTCCGACTTCCCAGTGCTCATGAATGAAGCAGGCATCGGATCTGATCATATATGTTACTGCATATCCTGGTGTGGGTAGATCCCGGGTTTTTGCTGTACGGAGTACCCTTTGCCACAAGTGACTGTCAAGACAAGTGCCTCAGGGCCAGGCTGTTGTCTTCAGGCCGTTCCAGGACCGACACAACTTCTTTATCCGATGAAGGCACTGTCGGGTATGTGAATAAAAAGGGGCTCCTCTTCGGTCTTCTGATCGTTTTCATGATCGCCGCCGTCGGCGGTAGCACCCAGAGGATCAAGCTGATGTGGACCGGCAGGGCGGTACCCGGCTACCCTTTGCACGGATGGTTCATAAGCGAGCCCCTGGTCGACTTCTACCAGGTTCCTTCCCGCGATGATCTGGGGGTTCTTGGGGGCGAGGATGAGGTCAGACGATTCATCAGGCTCTACTTTCCCAGGGCTTACGACTTCATCCCTCATGGATTCGGCGAATACTACAAGTCAGTAATGTTGCGAATATTTCACGCGCATTTACCAGTAGATTACCATCAGTGACTCTCACGGCCCCGCATGAGTAGCATGCGGTTCTACTGATCAATGGCTACCCTGATGTTGGCCCACAAGATACGCGAATATCGCTATCAGGCCGATAACAGACCCTACTATGATCAGTGTCCCCTCTGTATCAGCCCCCCCCCGTTCGTTTGTTCCATCAAGAATAGCAAGAAACCGGATAGCATTTTCATCATTGGTCATGACGATCAATGTCAATATAAATTTACCTTACCCCCTTCTCCTTCTTTCTCATTTGTTTTTTCAGAATGTAATCGTTGCCCATAATTAGTCGACAATTCCGGAGGCAAGCCTTTGGCAAAACCGCCACTCCTAGGGCAAAGATAATCTTGGAAGAAATTGAGCTGCCTTCTGGCGATATGGCTTGCGGCCTGTAGTTCTGGGTCAGCGTAGTCGCGATATATACTGGGAACCGGCATAGAAAGCGCAAATAGAGGCGAGAACTGGCCACAGCGCGCCTGTCTCAGGGATCGACTCGAAAGTTACATTCCAGTGACACAGCATTACGGGTCCGATCCATAATTAGTAGCTGCCGTTCCCATGGTGGATATAGGTGACATCTCTGCGAACCGATTCGCCTTGCGTGGGACACTTAACTCAGACGTCACCGAGTTGGGTACGTTGTGCGAAGTCACCTTGTATATGATTCGGCCTTTCTCGTCTATGTGGAATGAGTCGGTTGTTACAGTTCCCGAGTCCGATAGTCCACAAGGGTTACCCACCCCTCTTGGGGTTTGCCTTTGACTTCCAGCATATACACAACAACGACGATGAGGACCATCACAATGGGAAGTGGCAATAGCGAGCGTTCGGAGATTAAGGACCGCCCGCCTCCCTCTCCGTCCCGCGACTGTCGGGGGGTATACGGTAAAAACAACTGTTCGAGATACTATCGATGTGAACCTTCAGACGCTTGTTGCTGTCGCACGCTGCCTCCCCGGCTCGTGGGTTACTTCTCCTTCTTGTTCTCGAAGTCGGAAAGAAGAACGGCGCTGACTCTATCCCAGGCCGGGGCGAGATGATTCAATCCATCTCGGTCCTTTTTCGAGTTCGAGAGTGGGTCCCGATCTCTTCTGCCAGACCTATGGCGAAGTACTTGTGTTTCATATCGATCCTGGAAGCGTAGTAAAGCCTGTCCCTGCCGCCAGGCACGTTGACGACGCATGGCTTGGAACAGTAGAGGCTGTCCCAGTTGCTTTGGGGGTCGGGGGATAGTACAGGACCGCCGGTCTTACTCCAGATGAGTCCATCCGAGCTGGTGGCAACCGCGATCTCGCATATCCTCCCGTACGAGGTGTAGTACATCTCGTATCGCCCTCCCTGTTTGATGACAAACGGGTAGAGGAGGTTCTTCTGCTCCCAGTCCTCGGTCGATCGTAGTACGGATTCGGATTCGACCCGCCAGTCGATGCCATCCCGGCTTTCCGCGAGTCCGATCTCCATCGCTTTGTCCTCCCTGACCGAGGTGTACCACATCCTGTAAGTCCCCGATTCGTGGATGACGGTGGGGCTGTATGCTTTGAGTTCGAGCGGGTTCTGGGGGTCGATGTGCCAGTTAATGGCATCGGGGCTCGTTGCATGATATAGTCGCAGGTCATCGGGTCTTCCACAGAACCACATTCTGTAAACTCCACCCTCCCTCATAACCGCCCCCCAGTCGTCCCGTAACAGTGTGGGACAGGTGTAGTATCCGTCACGGGATTCGGGCGAGAGAACCGGGGTTGGGCGCCTTCTCCACTCGATGCCGTCTTCGCTCTCGGCGTATCCGATGCGGTGATAACGGTTACCGCGCCGGTCACTGCCGGAGTACAGCATTCGAAAGATGCCCCTGTCTCGAAATACCATCGGGGCGTGTATGTGATTCGAGTCGAATCTGCCGCGGCGGAGGGTTAGAACCGGGTTGTCGGGATGCCGCTTCCAGCGATTCTCCATGAAACCGGCTATTATCCATGGTTAAAGTGTTTGACATTGCCAGAGACTGCTGGAAGAGGGGCCGGAATACGGGCCAATGAACGTGAGAGACCCCTTACGGCTTCGGCCTATCGCCTATAACAAACCAGATTATCGTCGCGATCGCTATACCCGCATGCAGACCTAGGGGGATTTCCGTAACACCCTTGCTTACCGTGAGCTGAAGAAGGAATGTATGGCGGTTCCCGGCCCCAACCCCAGTGATGGTTATCGGATACGTCCCAGGGGGCGTGTCCTGTCCGGCCGACACCGTTAGGTTAGATTTTCCCCGTGACTTGCCCCAAGATGGATCGAGTGAAGCCGAGCATCCTTCCGGCAAGCCGGAGGTAGAGAGGCTCCAATAGTCGGAGAAGTCGTTGATGGGGGAGATCGATACTTTGAAGTGAGTCCTTTCACCTTGCCCGATCGAGGCCAGTATCGGCCGCACCGAGATGTTGAAATCCGGCGGGGGCGGAGGGCTGGAAACGTTGATCACGAAATAGAATTCCGCAACTTGTGTCCCTGAAGTTGCCGTGAAGGGCACCTCGTGGATTCCGGTATCTGCGTAGGGCCCAGCGGTCAAATTGGCAATAGAGGTAAAGGATCCGCTACCTGAAGAGGGTAGGAGCTCGATGTCCAATCCCCAGGGAGCATTGCCAGCCTCAAGATAGATCTCCTCTTTGGGGTCATTCGATGCCACTGTGATGCAGGTGGCTCTGCTCTCTCCCTGCAGGATATCCATTCCGATCGGCTTGACCGTGAGGTCGAGGGCCGGCCGTGGGGGTTCCTCTGTCTTTTCGGTCACCGGTATCCTGAAGAAGTAGACGCCGTATGTGCCCTTCTCCCGATCGAGACCGGTGAAACATCCTGTGATCCCATGCGAAGTGACTCTCCTGTGGCCAGAGACGTAGACGCAGTAATCCCAGGATCTCTCACTTACCGCGGCGTCATGCCATGTGTTGCCGTTGTCGTGGCTGACGAGAGCGCAGATGTGGGTGTTATTCGTGCTGACCATGTAGAGCGGTTTCCCGGGGGCTGTTGCGAGAAACCCCCCGTTGCCCCGAAGGGTAATGGTTTCTCCCTCGGCATTCCTCCTATCGATCTCGCCGGTGCTCATGTCGATACGGACGTGGATCCAGTGTCGCTTGGGGAGGTCCGAGTAGTAGGCGAGGTGTACCTTGCCGTCCTTGTATGTCATGCCGTTTAGCCAGGTGTTGTATTCGAACTCCTCTTTGGGAACGACATTGTCGGTCGGGCCAGTATTGTCCGGGATGAATGGCGTATTCAGCCGGTTGCCGTTGGCCTTCCTCCATGTGTTTCCACCGTCCGGGCTCCAGGCGAAGTGAATGTCCCAGTAGACGTACTGGTTCCCGCCTTTCCAGTGCTGGGTAGTCCATGCATGGTAGAGAGTGCCATCGTAGACGTGGATGTGTGGATACTGGATGAAGGCCTTCGTTCCCTGGCTTCCTGCATAGATCCTCTTCTCCATCAGCCTGCCTGTGGTAGAGTTGAGGATCAGAAATGTCCCTTGATTGGGGAAGAGGTAGGTCTTGCCGGCGTCGGCATCATGGAAGACGGCGTATTTCTGCGCCAGGGAGACGCCGTTTGTGATGCTGAGTACGGGGTCGGTTAAGTTGCGTTCCTCAGCAAATCGGTAGTAGTACCAAGGCGGATTTGAGGCATGGGGATCGTGAGAGATTAGGTGTATGTTGCCCTCTTGATCCGTTTCCAAACCAGGTATCCCGGACATAAGGCGGGGGGTGTAGATGAGATCGAAGGTTCTACCGCGGTCGGTGCTCCTCAACAGGTTCCAGTAGACCGGCGAGCTGGTGGAGGGGTGTGCACCATCTCGGGAGTAAGTCATGAAGATGCCGTTCTCGTTTTCCACGACGAGCTGCCTCCCCATGCCGAATGTGGCGCCCCCGGAGGAGTTGATATCGATCTCGGTGATGAAGACCGGGGTCAACTCGGAGGAGCAAAGAGCAGGATGAAGAATGATAAGGAGGGTGAGAGTCACTACGATCATAAGTCCGCGGGGCTGCAAACTAATCGACCTCCGCTTCAATCTTTGTGTTTTAAGTATTCCGCCCCTGCCGGATTAGCGGAGGAATCATGGAACCCGGAGATTGGATCCTGCGGAGGGCTGAAGAATCGGACACAATATTATTGAACCGGGTTAACAGTCTGTGATCGGAGATGGTACAGATGAGCGAACGTCAGCTTACATGCCCGTTGTGCGGAAACACCAACTTCCAGAAGGAAGAGGGGAAGATTGACAGCAAGTGGGGTGTTACCGCGCACAAGGTTACCTTGATGATCTGCACGAACTGTCAGTTCATAATGAGCTTCTCGAAGGGCAGGTCTATCTGGGATTTCGACTAGGCTATCGAAGATAACGCTCATTCGCCACCATGGCGCGGGTCCCGGGTCGATCTAGGGCCCGGCACAGGTTCATCTTCGCGCAGGGTCTTTCCATTTATCGAATAGAGGGTTCTCGGGCGTCGAGTCTGGGCCGCAGCAGCAGATGTATTTGCCGGGGTCCATTCCCATCTTCACCCCGAGCCTTCTCCAGGCCAATAACGGTCAGAAACTAAAAACCCAGGTCAAAGAAAGTCCACCAAGCACCCAAACCCAAAAAGAAGACCAAACAACCCCCACTCCCGAGCCTCTTGAGTGTGTTGAGGTGTGTTGAGGTGTGTTGAGGTGTGTTGAGGTGTGTTGAGGTGTGTTGAGGTGTGTTGAGTCAAAGATTTATATCCACAAAGTGAGTTCTACGGGTCGTCGGGTTGCATCTTGGGTAGCTTGCTCATCAACAGGTCTGATCTTGCTCTCCTGTCCAGTCTGCTTGGACTCCTGTTAGTGATCGCTGGCTTTGTCGCCCTTATTCCAATCCTTGCCTGTCTGGCATTCGGGGAGTGGTTTGCTGTTCCGGCTTTTCTCATAACATTCGGACTCTTTTCGGTTCTTGGCGTATTGCTCCGCCTAGTGGGGGGGGGGCAAGGGCGTGATATTCGCCTGAAGCATGGGATGTTGACGGCGGCTGTTGCGTGGCTCTTGATTCCTCTGTTGAGTGGGGTGTGTTTTGTACTTGTTGGTGATTCGATTCCGCCGGACTCTCATCTTGTCTGTGATATGACCTTTCTCGACGGGTTCTTTGAGTCGATGTCGGGTTGGACCACCACCGGGCTGACTATGGTTGACGATGAAGTGCTGCTCCCGTTCTCCCTCCAGCTTTGGAGAAGCCTGATGCAGTGGGTGGGAGGGGTTGGGGTTGTCGTACTTGGTTTGGCTATCCTGGGGAGACCGGGGACCGGTGCTTTCTCTCTCTACATGGGGGAGGGTCGGGCCGACAAGCTCCGGCCCCGCATCGTCTCTACGGCGAGGACTATGCTCAAGATCTACATTGTGTATACGGCCTTGGCCACAGTTACCTTCTTTGTGCTTGGCATGCCTCTGTGGGGGTCGCTGAATCACGCCCTAACTGTCCTCCCAACGGGAGGGTTCGCCGTGACTGATAACAGCATCCAAGACTACGACAGTGTGGGGGTCGAGATAGCGGTCATCGTGTTCATGCTGGTCGGAGCCATCTCCTTTGTGGTGCATAATGACGTGTTCCGGAGACATTTCAGCCAGCTCTGGAGGGATGTCCAGAACAAGGCGCTTTTCTGGCTCTCTCTCCTGGGAGGTGTACTTCTTGCCTCGGAGCTGATTGTCGGAGTGCCGATGACAGGCGGGGTCCTCAGGGCGGTGAGATTGTCTTCCTTCCAGTTCGTGTCTTGTCTGTCAACGACTGGCTTTCAGACTGCAGATCTGAGCCTTTGGTCACCTTCGGCCAAGATTATCCTCTCTTTGGCGATGATTGCCGGCGGTGCAGCCGGCGCGACGGTGGGGGGAGTGAAGTTGATTAGGGTGATTCTGCTTGCGAAAGGGGCGCAATGGGAGTTCTTGAGGACCTTTCTGCCGAAGAGAATGTTGGTGCCGAAGAGGCTAGGCAGTGTCGTGTTGGATGACGAGGAGTTCTCTGATATAGTCCTGGAAGCTGGTTCTCTTTCCTTCATGTATCTGGTTCTTCTCGGCATCGGTGTTCTGGCCTTGATGGCAACGCTGGGCGATATCTCGCTGGTGGATGCCTTCTTCGAGGTATGCTCGGCTCAGGGCACCGTTGGCACGTCGGTGGGGCTGACCCGGGCCCAGATGCCCGCCCCGGCCAAGTTGATGCTGATCATAAACATGTGGACTGGTAGACTTGAGATCTTTCCAGTTCTCATGCTCCTTCAAGCACTCCTAAGATGCATTCCTGGCAGAAGGTCCAGATACTAGATCCTCTTTCGCTCTCTCTGTTCGGCCCACAGTCTGCTGGAGCCGTCTCGGACTTATGCCGTACACCTTGGTGATTTTGCTGTCCGTCATCTCCTCTTCCTCTTTCCGCCTCATAATCTACCGGATCCTGGAGTCAGTAAGCTTAGCCACCCCACCACCAAAAAAGGGGGTGAAATAGTCTTGGGAAAACACATCTCGAACCGGGGTTCCGCAATCTTTTTCTTGGGTCAAGGGGTACAGTTTCGGGGTGTCCTGAATGGAGAAGAGGTGGAAGCTTGTGCTGGTGCTGCTCGCGGTGCGGATCGCTCTCAGGGTGGTCTTCCCCCCCGACCCCTTTGCCGGGGAGCCCCAGATCGAGGTATACCAGTCAGGCGTCCTGCACGGCGACGAGTCTATCCCCACCTACAGCGCGAACGTCAGTTTCACCGTGCTGAACGAGGGGGCCACCAGCTACATGGAGATGGTGACCTTCCTGGTCCTCCACACCGCCGACACCTCCCCCGTCATGGAGGACGTGGAGGCCGCCCCGCCCCAGACCTTCAGGGCGTTCATGTTCCCGGGCGACAGGAAGGACTTCACCGTGACCTTCAACCTCACACACCTCGCCCCCGAGGTAAGGAACGAGAAGCAGCTCTCAATGCTGGAGACCCTGATATGTATGAGGAAGATGAACGGCGGCCTGAGGCTGACCGGGGCCAACGGCCTCACCGTGTGGCGTATCTGGGACAGGTGGAAAGCCTTCGGCTTCCCCGCGGCAAAGACCTACAGGTCATAGTTCACAGTTCACAGTTCACAGGTCGTAGCTACGCTTCGCCTGCCTCGCCGGTCTCGCCGGGGCGGTGGGCCTCCTCGGGCGGCATACCCTCATCGCCGGACTCCTCCAGAGCCTTCCGCATAGAGGCCAGGACACTCTTCGAGTACCGCTTCCTGATCGGTTCATACCACCGATAGAAGTGGTCCGGGAGCATGGCGTCGAACTGGTCCCGCGAGATCTCCCTCACACCCGACCTAGCCATATCCGGCGAACGCCACATCTGGTAATGCTTCGCCAGCCGCGGCTTCCTCCACACCAGCTCCGCATCCACCGGACGCGGCCCCGCCACATTGCCAACAGCCCTCAGATAGTCGGACCGGGCCCGCATCACCTTAACCGTCACCGCCTGCGGGAGCTCCCGGATCCTCTTCACGATCGCCGTCGGCGTCGGCGCAGTCATTATGAGGCAGGCCATGTCGGAGGGATGACCTTGGGAGGCTTCATTTGACGGCGGATAGTGGTCCTGTCAGGCCTTCTATCTCCCCAGTGGATATTCGCCCCCTTAAGAGATTCGCGAGAAGGCGGTTGCCGAGAGATTCGGCTCTTAGACATCTGATCTGTTCGGAGACCAAGAACTGGCCAAGTTGGTCAACTTGGCGGAAGACCTGAACAGCAAAGCGTTCGACATCTACGAAGAATCTCAAGACGAGCTGATCGGGGTGCCCCCAAAGACCGAAGTCGACAGGAAGCCGTATGATAAGTTTCTGTTTGCCAATCTCGAATCTCTGTCCTTTCAAGTAGCCGCCAGACTCAGAGACCCTGACTCTCCTCTATGGCGACCGCTCACCGTTCAGAAGTACCTATCAACAGGCATCGACGGCTTAGAAGCCTCTCAGCTGGTAGAGTTAGTGAACAGACTTCCCGATGACCATCAGTTCGGACTCGAACATCCCTACAGTTCGACCCTCATATTCCAGGTAGACCCGATATGCCTTGGCCGCGGCTGAGAATTAGGAGGAGTCGATATCAAAGCGGAAATAGTTTTCCGCACGCGTCATCCAAGGGTTGGCATGGTAGTCAGCCGAAGTCACCCTAACGATCACTGGAGTGTCTGTGGCCGTTTGTTCTGCTTGTAGTTCCACCCAGATCTCTGCTCCTTTTTGTGCTGTTGAAGAAAACTGACCAGCATTGTAGTTGACACACAACCAGGCTGTATCACTTCCGCTATAGGGATTCTGCTGGAACCACCATCCATCCTCAGTAACCCAGGGCGAGTCTTCATATGTGTCCCAATCATAGAGAGACAGTTTATTGTCATCCCATATCACTCGCATTGTTATGTCCTTAGTGTGGGCTGAGTACCCATATTGTTCTGCCCCCCTAATTGCCGCTGTGTCTACGTAGAAGGTCCTTTTCTGATTCACTGTCATGTCTGGGGGGTTCGAAGGTCCACTGCTACTGTCTTCGAACCAAGCTGGTTCCCATACCTTTGCCCAAATTTGATCATATCCAGGATTCTGATAAAAGACCCCCATGTCAAAATGATTCCATCTGGGATCCTTGTAGATCTTCTTTATAGTAGTCTTGTCAATTTGGTTAAGATAGTGTTGATAGGGGTATTTCAGACCTCCCTCTGCATACATTACTGCATCCTCATAATCATCATCATAGATATCATCAAGGTCAAGCCAGTGACCCAGTTCGTGAAGAGCAACAGCTCTTAAACTGAAAGGCTCGCCTTCGGAAAGACCACCATACATTTCCCACTCATAGTTTTTATTGAATCGAATCGTGATTTCTGTTGGTCTTCGATAGGATTTCCCATCCTTTGTTTCGTACGCGTTCCATGTTGCGTCTGCCAGTGGACCCATGCTATCAGAATATATCTGGTTGTCCTGGCTTGTATCCTGCTGATTTACGATCCAAATCAAGTTGCTAGATCCCGAATTCCATTCACCGACAGCCTCACCGAAGGCTGTCCTAGCTTCACTCCAGGTTATCGGGTCCAGATCCTCCATGTTTGAGTGAAAATGATACTCCAACTTTGATCCGGTGCCGTCATCGAGTTTATGGTATTGCTTATGCCACATATAGTAGATGTGGTCATTCCAGTAGCTGACATAATCTGTAACACTCAAGACGATGCCAGTAATACTCCCAAGTATGACTCCCAGGATTATGATTCTAGCAAGTGAGCTTTTCTTCATCATTCCACCCCTTGGACAATTTCTCTACGTACCTCCTCGGGGTCTAGAAGGGATCGCTGAACTGTAGAGATAAACTCATTGAGAGTGTAGCTTCGTTTCCACTTCTCCTTCAAACCCACAGGCATACTGGGATCGAGATTAAAGCTCATCTTGTTGTACACTTTTTCACCTTCGATTCTCCATATATAATATTCTGAAGATGTTTCGTAACCAAGGCGATACCAGTTGTGTGATGATGCATCCGGCATTTTTGTCAGCAGGGTCAGTAGAAGCCTTTCACCTACTTCTATCTCAGGGCGATGTGTCCAATCTAGGGGCTCACCTTTGTGTCTTATCATGACTACTATTTCTTGAAAAAGTGAACCCTTCAACGTACGTTTAATTTCTAGAGTTATGTTATAGTACATTATACCCTCTTCTGACTTCTCCAGCATATTTCTTGATTTTACACTACCTATGACGACAAGATCGGAGTCATAGCAATTATAAGGCACCGTCTGATAGGGTGCAGGTGGCCAAATCGTTGTTTTCTTCTCTACCCATCTGCCCTGATGTTTATTCAGGAAATACTGCACCGTAGCAGCGCTTAGAAGTACAACCATGACCATTAAGACTACACTCCATCTCGATATTCGAGCAGACTCTATAGCTTCTGAAACCTGTCGTTTCAGCCATCGGAAGTGTATTGCTTTGTCCACCATCATCTTCAACTCCCTTGCTCATGAGGTTCAGGTAATCCATACGTGCTTGCTCGAGAGGCATGTTGGCCCATCCCTATCAAGTGCTTTGTGGAATTAAAAATATAGAAACCTGCCCAATGACAAGGGAAATCCATTCGGATTCCAGCCGGAAGGTCGTATCCTGCCAAGACTACCATGATTTCGACCTGAGAAATGGTCGTTTCCCCCTCTCCAGTGGTCCCGTTCGGTCGAATCTCGTATACTGCAATTAAAAAGTCATCGATTACAGGACCCCCAAACGAGATTTGCTCCTTCCCTGTACCTTCTGACATTGTTTTGAGAAGGGATTGCCAATAACCAACCACCTCAGGTTCCTGTATCCTTTTTACTACAGAGAATCTCTTACTTATAGGTGGTGATGTCTCTATTGCATTCTGCATAAATTCCTCTGTTAGGGAGATATTTTGTACATATTTAGCCTGCGGGCTTTGAACTGCCGTGGAACCTACAAGGATAACTGTGGCAGCTGGTTGCTACAATCGAGAAGGACACCAGAACCATGATCTTCCAGTTGACGCAAAGAGATGCCATCAGTTTGACACCCCAAGAAACAAATTCATTTCTGGTTATTAAAGATATCGATAATCACGGGCAGGTGACACTGCGCTGGGATACACCATATCCAACCGATTGTGAAGGAGGTGAAACACCATGAGCGAAACGATGATATCAGCAAGAACTGCCCCAGATCAGTCCCGAATCGTAATAAGTCAGATAGTGATAACCGACCAGTCTGCCGTGGAGGCCCTCTCCCCACTCGGGGAGGATGAACGCCGTGCGCTCGCGGAGATGGCGACCACAATCGCCGCCAGGTCTCTCCGAGAGTGCGAGGAGACCGGGTTGATCTCGAACATCAAGGACGCGGTCACGGAAGACCGTGAGGACATGCTGTCCCAGTTCTGGGAGAACATGAGACAGGAACTGCAAGATCACAGAAAACTAGTGGAATCAACACTGCAGAAGGACGGACAACTGCTCCAGAAGGAGCTGACCGCCAAGGTCCAGGTAAATGTGAGCGAGATCGAGGACAAGCTCAAGTCACCGCTGATGGCGGCGGACACCAGGTCCCAGACTATCAAACAGGACCTGGCGGGGATACGCCAACTGCTGGCAGAGCGGCAGGGAGCAGACCAAATCATCGAGAAAACCACCGCGAAAGGTTTGAAGTTCCAGGAGGAGGCGGCAGATGTGCTCGAGGACCTCTGGCCGAAAGCCACCGTGCAACGTGTCTGGAACAGCAAAGGCGCCAAGAACAACAAGAAGGGGGATATAGTCTTCCAGCGTCAGAAGGGCTCCCGAATCGTGTATTAATGGGCAACATGTCGCCCATTTTTGATACTACAATCAGTTACCGCCGCCGTCTCGTCGACCATCTGCCGAGGGAGGATCAGTCCTCTAGTCGGTCTATGCGTTCCTCGAGAGTTTCTATCCTGTCTCTCATGTAGGCCAGCTGGTGGGCGGCAGCCAGAAGCGCCTTGACAAGCCCTACGTCTACGTCAGTTATCTTTTCCTCTTCGAGGGCCAGCCTCCAGATGTCCGCCTCTGCGTAGCCGTCTGCACCGCCTCTGGGTTCCTTCATCTCCATCCAGTGATCAAAGCCGTCTGGGCGCTCTCCCCACAGATATCTGAGGACCTCTTCATACGTCATTGCACAGTTCTGTCTGTCCTGCCGTCGTTTCTTCTCCCATTCTTTCCATGCCTGGAGTCATCGTCTCGTAACCATCGATCCAGAGTGGACAAGCCTCCACTCACCGGTATGCCTCCAAGCCATCCTCCTCCAACCGGTCAAAATACTCCCTGACAGCGAGCATAACCGTTCTACCGATCCGTCCATAAGTGCTGCCGTACCGCTCCACCAGCTTCCGGCGATACCACGCTAAGAACCACCGCGGAACCCTCAGACTCCACGACATAGTCTCCTCCGCCTCCTCCACAGACATGCGATGCCTCACCGTAAACTCCACCACATCCGGATCCGGAGCTGGATCCGGATCCTCGTCACTCAACGGGAGCCCCCCCTAGCATCCGCCCCGGCCACTTCGTTCCATACGAAGGGTCGGCTCTCGGGAAGTCCCACAGATTGGTAAGCTGGAAGGATTGGGGCGGCTCGGACCGCAAATTTAGGGATTTTTCGCGGAAATCCGAAAAATCCCTATAATGTCCTTTGCAGAATTTGTTCGCTTTTTCGGATTTCTTAAATTCCAAACAAATCTCGCTAACTCGTGCCTTATCACCAAGCCCGATCTTGTCGGCTATCTCTTGGTTTGTGTGGCACTGGAGCCAGACCGCATGCAGCTTCTCGCATGTTCTCCCGGACCATGGCGCGTTGATCGTCGTGGCCGCCAGATCAGTAGCCCTTTGAACTTCTGTGAAATCTTTCGCAGAAGTTGGGTTGATGTCGGTTCTGGTTCCTTGTCTTTGTTGGGCTAGGTGTCTCTGGATCTCGAGCTCCCAGTAAAACTCGCTCGCCAAAGTCCAGGCATACACCCGGTACTCCTTCGAACACCGCCCCAGCCTCTCCGCCACCAGCCCGGTCAAGACCGGGCAGGGACGGATAGCACCCAACTCGGCGAGGCGGGGAAGCCACAGGTCAGCGACACGGAAATCACGCGGATCCGGCGCCAACAACCGGCCCTCCCGGATCACGTCGCGGACCTCGTGGTACGCCATGACCGGGCCGCGGTACGCGACCCGCCGCCGTGCCGCCTCCAGTATCAACCGCAACGCAACGAGACGACGAAACCCCCACGACGATAAACCGTCTACACCGATCAACCCGGCCACACCGATCAACCCGGCCACACCGATCAACCACAAACACCCCCGCGGCTCCACTCCGAGATCTCGAACTGTCTGGCGACCTGGGCCTGTTTCTCGCCGTTCAGGATGAGCCGGATGACGGCGACCTGGTCCTCCCTAGAAGCCTTAACTCGACCTTTAGGAGTATTAGTCACTAACTAATAGTGGTAAAATCTGAGTTCATAATGAGCTTCTCGAAGGGCAGGTCTATCTGGGATTTCGACTAGGCCAGCCTATCGAAGATGACCATCACTTGCCACCATGGCGCGGGTCCCGGGTCGATCTAGGGCCCGGCACAGGTTCATCTTCGCGCAGGTTCTTTCCATTTGCCGAATAGAGGGTTCTCGGGCGTCGAGTCTGGGCCGCAGCAGCAGATGTATTTGTCGGGTTCCATTTTCATCTTTACCCCGAGCCTTCTCCAGATCTCTGGGGTTTCGAGGCAGGTCACGACAGGGGTTTCAGGGGACACCTCTCGGATCTTGTCGATGAAGAAGCGGTAGATCTCCTCCCTTACGCCTGACGGAAAAGGGCCCGCCCGGTCCCCCCGCAGCTCGGGGTCCATCGTCGACAGGATATCCTGATCCATCTGGCTAACGTCCATCGAACTGCGAATCTGCTCGGGAGTCATGTGGGTCAGGGTCTCGATGCAGATGATGTCCGGGCTGACCTCGGATAGCAGACGCTCAATCATCTCGCCGTTCTCGGCCCTCCACCCTTCGATTGGTATGATCGGGGAGAACCTGAATCTGACAGTGTAGCCGGCCTCCTGGCACATGCGCGCGGCGTTAATCCTCCTATCCATGGTGGGCGCGCCTTTCTCGTAGATCCGGGCCGCCCGGTCGCAGGTGAGTGTCCAACAGACGACAGTCTTTCCCCTGTGGTCGAGGTCCAGCAGGTGATCGACGTTGTCGCTCTTTGTATAGAGCATGAGGTATCTGCCATCCTTCAGGGCGAAGTACTCGACGAATACCTTGGATGCCCCGTACTCGGGCTCGAAGCAGAGGTTGTCCGTCTGGTTGTCGAACTTGAAGAGGGTCTGCCAGGGATTCTCATCTATCAGTGCATCGAGATGGCTGCAGAGATCCTCCAGGTTCAGGCCTATCATCAGGGTGTTGCCCATGAAGCAGTAGTCACAGTGATGTATACAGTTATAGGCGCTGTGGAGCTCGTAGCCGGACTGGCACACGATGTTGCGTCTCCTCCTGATATCCCCCGCGTCCCGGAAGTCCATCCACCTGAGCCCGGAGAGGGTCTTGTAGTGGGAGTTGTGCTTTGCCAGCTCGGGGTATTTCGATTCCTCGGGCCATCTGTAGTTGGTGAATAGGATCGTGGGGTCGCCCCGTCGTCCGATCTCCCCCGATCGTTTTCCTCTATCTTCGGAGCGGAAGGCATTCGAGAGCTCGAGTATACCGTTTTCATCAATGATCTGCACTCGATCGCACGAGATGCGATCCATGAGACGGTCCATTCTGGCTTTGGATAGCGGATCGTCGACCACATCACGGGTGTAGTACACGGCCGGGGGGTGAAGGACTCTCAACACGGGAACCGTTATCGGGCAGGATAAATCTGTGAGGGATGAGTTAGGACTGCCAGCGGGTGCTCCTGACCTGTTTGTAGAGCTTTCTCCTGACCATCAGGGACCAGAGGACGAATCCCGAGATAAGCATCATCGAGGTTGTCACAAGCCAGTCCACGACATACACCCACATCAGCGCCGTGTCCTTGAGTTGCACCGCGCTGTTCTGGAGCAGCTTGATCTCCTGAAGGGCCCGCTCCATGGCCTCGTGAGCTGGATCGAAATCCATCTCGAGGTAGAGGTCCGCGGCATCCCCACTCAGCTCCTCGATCTCGCGTAGCTCCCTGTACTGGGTAGAGGGGTCGGCGCCGAACTTCTCCGAGAAATCAAGCAGGCTGACGAGAAGGTTCTTCTGGAGTCCGAAATCGAAGATGAGGCGTCGCAGGTCGTGGATCCTGAAGGCGTCCTCCGGTAGCTCACGTCCGACGCTGAACCATATGACGTTGGCCACGATATCCATCGAATAGGGGTTTGTCCGGGAGCTGCCGCCCGGCGACCAGAAGTCGTTTCCCACCATGTCCCGGAAGGTGAAGGTGATGGAGTTGTTCCACCTCCAGTAGAAGACGTGGGCGATCTGGCCCGGTATCGGGTAGCCCAGGCCAACGTTGTTCGAGGTGTATGAGAGGATGACGGAGCCGGGCTTGGGGACGGTGTTCATTCCGTGGTAGTTTGAGAAGAGGGGCTCGATTTTCTCCTTGTAGGCCTTCATGATGTTGGGGAGTTCAGCTTCATCGCGAACGGTCAGGGGCCCTGGTTCGCCCATCTTGTTCCCGATGTCCTCGACCACGGCGGCGACGTCGTTCGGGAAGGCCTGAGACAGTATGCTGTCGCGCCACGGCAGGTGGTAGGCGGCGTGCATGCTCATTATGCTTCGTGTGTTCACCCCGCCCTTGCGGTGCTGTGTGAGGGCTTCGTAGATCCATCTCTGCTGTTTGGGGCTGACGAATCCGAGATCAACCTGGGCCATGAAGAAGTGGTCGTACTGCAGGAGTTCCTCGTAGTTCCTGGGGAAGTAGATGCGCATGTATCTTTTTAGATCCGAGCCGGACACGGTTCCTGCGGTTCTGGTCGGTATGATGAGTGGGTCGGTGGAAGGCTCGGTCGTGAACCACTGGGCGAGGATCGGGGTGGAACAGGCCTTGCCGGTTCCAATCACCTTGATCTTCCCCGATGCATCGGCCCCGAGGGCGAAGGAAGTGGTAACCGACAGGACCAACAGGATTCCTATCGTCTTCGTCCACAAACGCGGTGAGGTAGGTGTGAGATCACCGTCACCGGGAAGCCGCAGTACCCTCAGCATCTACACCATCTCCTGACGCGGGTGCTTTTTGATCTTGCGTTTTCGCCCTATATCTCTCTCAGCCGCGTGGCCGAGACCTCCCTGTACAGCCTCCTCCTGACCATCACAGTCCAGAGCACGAAGCCTGCCCCGAGGGAGACCCCAGTCACCGACAGCCATTCTATGACGTAGATCCAGAGGAGTGCCCGGTCCTTCAGCTCCAGGGCTCTTCCCCTGAGAGATTGTATCTCCCGAAGGGCGGTGTCCACCTCGGCCGACGCCTCGTCGTATTCCTGGCGCAGATAGAGTGATCTCGAATCCTCCTCTATCTCCGATATCTCACCGAGCCTCTCCAGTACGGGGTTGGTGTTTGCCCCGAACCTATCCACGAAGTCCAGAATCGAGTATATGTAGCTCTTCTCGGAATCGAAGTCGGTGAACTTGAGGCGGAGCCTGTGGACCAGGACCACGTCCTGGGGCAGCTCCCGTCCCGTGCTGAATATTATCTCAGCCAGGATCATATCGGGTGCGTATGGGTTGTACTGCGTATTCCAGTACTGGCCCACCATGTCCTGATGGGTCCAGGTAGTCCCGTTGCCGTACTCCCAGAACATGCTGTGTGGGATCCACCCCGGGTTCCTGAATCCGGGATCGGGATAGTTGCCGGGGTACCCGTACTCGTATGGACCGACCGAGTAGGATGTGATGATCGCCCCCGGCTTGGGTATCGCGAGATTGGTTCCGTAGGCGCCGGTGAAGGAGTACTCGACCCCCTGTAGCTCCTTGTAGGGCGTGAATATGGGGGGTATGTTGGGGTTCGAGTTTATCACCACGCGCATCGGCGCGTCGTGGAAACGGTAATCGATGCTCACCACCGCATCCGCATCGTTCGGATAGGCGTCGGAGAGTATCGAATCCGCCCAGGGCTTGGATATGTAGTCGTGCATGCTCATCACGCTCCTCTCCTGCATACCGCCCAGCCCATCAACGTATATCGCGTCGTGCAGCATTCTCTGCTGCTTGTTGCTGAACACCCAGACCTCGATGCTCGCCAGTATCATGTACTCCGTCTCTATCAGTCTGCTGTAGGTCCGGGGAAAGTAGATACGCACGAATCTGGCGATCTCCGCACCTGACCAGGAGCTGTCCTGGGCCCTGGCCGGCACTATGTAGGGATCTGTCAGGGGGTCAACCTCGAGCCAGGCCGAGGCGAGCTCGAGGTGCCCCTGGACCCCGGCGATCATCACCTTGACCTGTTCCGTCTCCTGCCCGAGGGCGGAACCTGCCAGGACCCAGAGAAGGGAAAGCGCCACCAGTGCTAGATATGGGATCTGCCGCATCTGATCATCGCTTCAGGGCCTCCCTCAGCGGGAGGTCAGCTGGTACTTGCCTGAGGTTAGGCCCTCGCTCGAGCATGTAATAATGATTTCCCCGGGATTCTCGGTGGACGACACGACCATATTGGCGATTCCGGCCACCACCTCGGGCTCGACGGAGCCGCCTATCCCCGCCAGCCGGCATGGCCCCGTGGACCGGAAGCGCACCTTCCCCGTATAGCCGGGGACCAGGTGGCCACCGTCATCGATAACCCTTGCCTGAAGGACCGCGGAGTCCCTCCCGCCCGATAGCATATCGCCGGGACCGACGATCTCAAGTCTCGAGGCCTTTCCCGGTGTCGACATGGAGTCGGTAACCACCTCCTTCCCGGCCTCGATGCCGATCGCGGTGAGTTCTCCCTCGGTGAGGGGTATGTTCCAGACCACGGGGTTCCCGCCCTTCCTCTCCCCGACCACCTCATCGTTCCGGGCGAGCCTCACCCTGTCGCAGTTGGTGTAGACCCTGACCTCGACGGGTTCGCCGTCCACGTGCTGGCGGGTCCAGTCGTAGGCGAGGTGTATCACAGGGCTGCGTCTCCATCTGGCTCGGAGCATGTGGTATGCCTCCTTGGGATTCCTGTAGATATCGAGGATACCGGATTTCTGTACCGGCCAAACCGGCTCGTAGTCGGTCCCGTAGTCGTGCATCGACCACAGGGCACTGCCGGCGACGAAGGGCCTGGATTCAATGATGTCGAGATCGTTCGAGATCCGCCTTGCTTGCTCCCTCTCCAGCTGGGGGGAGCCACGCTTGGTGGCATCGGCGTTGGTGTGCTCGCTCACCAGGATCTTTATCGATGGGTGGGATCGGTGGAAATCGTCGAGGGTATCCAGCTTGTAGTTGATACCGAGGACGTCCGGGATGGTAGTCGTCCCTAGGTACGCCCCTTGGTCCAGCTTGTTGTCGGCATAGATCGTCGGTCGGGTGGGGTCGAGTCGCTTCGCGGTTGCGCTGAGGGTTTTGAGTAGCCTTGGCGATCGGCCCTCGTTGAACATGCCCCACAGTGCGACGCATGGGTGGTTTCTATCCCTCCTCACCATCGCCTCCATGATCCTGTTGGCGGTTCGGATGAAGGGGTCGCCTCCGATGAACTGCCACGAGGTTATCTCCTCGTAAACGACGATACCGAGCCTGTCGCAGGTGTCTAGGAATACCGGGCTCTGCGGGTAGTGGGAGGTGCGAACGAAGTTGGCCCCCATCTCCTTGATGATCTCGGCGTCACGCCGGTTGAGCCTCGGCGAGAGGACGTTTCCCAGGCCGGGGAAGTCCTGGTGGCGGTTGACCCCCCTGAGCTGGAGTCTGTCGCCGTTGATCCTGAATCCCTCTCGGCTGTCGAACTCGGCGGTCCTGATCCCGAAGGTTACGCTCTCCCGGTCGACAATCTCCCCGCCCTGTATGAGGCTGATGTCCGCTCTGTACATCTCGGGCGAGGCCGGCGACCAGGTCTCCGGGTCGGGAATATCGATGCGGGTGGAGTACCCGTCCCCGGAAGCTGACACGGTAGCCGGGGAGTTCAGTATCTCCTCCTCCCGGGAATCGTAGACCGCCACCTCGACCTTCATCTTTCCCGAGCGATCCGAACCCGGTTCGATATTCCCGGTGACAAGCATCCTTCCGGGGCGGCTTGGTTCGGGGGCCCGTATGAACGAGGAGCGCCAGACCAGGAAGGGGTCCTGGTACCTCGCGAGGTGAACGGGGCCAGAGATCCCGCCGTAAATGTTGTAGTCGGGAATGGATTTCCCGGGGAGGAGGTGCTCTTGATGAGAGTTGTCTACCCTGACACAGATCGAGTTCTGGCCTCGCTCGAGATAGGGTGTCGCGTCGATCTCGAATCCCGCCAGGCCCTGATCGTACTCCCCGGTCCTCTGGCCGTTTATCCAAACCTGCGTTACGCCCCAGACGGCCTCGAACCTGAGAAGGGACCTCAGTGACGGTGTATCGTCCACGGTGAAATCCCGCCGGTACCAGGAGGGGCCGCGGTAGTACCCCCTTTCGGGGGTGAAGGTGTCATCTGCGTTGAATGTGTGGGGGATCCGGACCTTCTCCCAGGAGGATAGATCGTAGTCGGTTCCATAGGACCCTGCAGCTTCTCCCCTGTGGAAGCGCCAGCCGCCGCCGAGATCGTCGTTGTTCGAGACCATATTCCTGGTCGAGTCGGGGCCCAAGAAAAAGGTGATCAACGTTTTCAGTGTGGAGGGAATATCCTGTCCATGGAGAGGTTCACTGTATCGTGTCGCGAGGGGGTCTACGAGTGCTTCCCGGATGTGGCCAAGCTTAGCGACGGCAGGCTGGTTGGCGTCTGGCGCGAGAGCGAGGGCCACGTGCCCAGAGGCTACACAAGGATAGTGCTGGCGTCGAGCGAGGATGATGGGGTGACGTGGGGCGGTAGAGAGGTGCTGGCCGAGACAAGCGGTCCGGTTACCCGGACCCCGGGATGGAACTGTCCAAGGATCTCCAGTCTCGAGGACGGACGGGCGGTTATCGCCTGCGACCTCAACTACTGGCCGGAGGGCGAGCGTATGTACCGTCGGACCAGGGTTCACCTTTGGTGGAGCGAGGATGGCTCCCGATGGGAGGGACCGGACTCCACCGGTATCTGGGGCATCGTGCCCGACAAGGTCCGTGAGCTGAATGGCGCACTGGCCATAGGTACCCACGAGCGCTCACCCGAAACCGGCAATCTCAGGCAACTCCTCTGGAGGCGGGGCGACGGAGCATGGGAGGGACCGGAGGTGGTTGCGGACGAGCCTGGCCTCAACCTGTGTGAGGGAACCCTGGTTCAGCGCGAGGAGGAGAGGGCTTTCATCATGAGGGAGAACTCCGGCCGCGGCCTGCCGGGGTACAAGGCGGTTTGCAGAGACGGAAAGAGGTGGAGCAAACCCTCGCAGGTCCCTCTCCCGGGCTGCCACAGGCCGGTTGCCGGGTGGTGGGGGGACCGGATACTCGTGACCTACAGGTGTTATATGGGCCGCGAGGTCGAGAACACCCTGGTTCTCGGCGCTCTTCTGGATCCGGAGTCGGTTTTCGAGGACGATCTCAACGCGCGAAAAGGCAGGATCTTCTTCCTAGATTACGATCGAAGCCCGACCCCCGACACCGGATACACCGGCTGGTGCGAGATCGACGATGACCGGATCTTCGTAATCAACTACATAGTCGATGACTCACGGACGGCCCAGATAAGGGGCTATCAGGTAGCGCGGGATGACATCTTGGCAGAGGCGAGATGGGGAAAAATTACTGGGGACCAGTAGGACGGCCCTGCGGGCTTTGAGGAAAGGTTTAAGATGTTGGCAGGGAGGAGAACACGAAGCCGAGAACTAGGCACAACACGAGGAGGGGGGCGTAGACCGACCTCAGGGTCTTCTTCAAATGCTTCTTGCGGGCTACCGATGCGAAATGCCCGAGGTTGGTCTGCATGGCCGATTGCTCCTTGTCCGTCCTACTGAATCCCTGCTGCCATGTAATGGGTACTATCTTATAAATATTTCGCAAATATAGCGTCAAATATCAAAAAAACCCAACAATTTCTTGTGAAATAGCAGAATTATGCACCGATATTCCTTTGTTTGCGGCTATCTTTTCTTGGCGAGTTTGGATTTGCCTGCCGGAAACTAGCTGCGTTCACCGAGCTCGGCAAGGCATCGACTGCAGAAGTTGACAGTCTTGCGATCGACGTCAAGTATCGAATTCGAGAAGCTCATAACGCAAGTTGGCCTCGTGCAGTGGCGGAGTCCGAAGGTGTGGGCGACCTCGTGTACCGCCTCCTTGAGGGATCGGTCCAGTAGCAACTCCGCGTCCGCCTCCTTATCGTAGAACCCGGGCCGGAGCCGGTGGATCGATAGGACAGCGAATCTCCCCGGACAGTCGGCCTGGCCGAAGACGAAGTTGAGCGGGGGAGAGTAGAGGTCTACGTCGGTTACCGCCAGTGACCTCTTCGCACAGGGTTCGGAGACACTGCGGAGGACGGAGAGGAGGATCCCTGCTTCGTATTGATCCCGGTCGAGGTTGTACGCGCATTCGGCAACAGCGAGGTCGTGGGAAACCGAGATATCGTATACCGCCGGCCCCATGACCGTTGGCAGGTTGTCGGCAAGCTGGCGAATCACCTCAGTGGTCGGATGCTCCCCGAAGATTGACCTTATCGACAGGTCGGCCATTCAGGTCCCCCGCTATCACCCATTCAATCCCGGCCCTCCCTCCACAGCCCTTCCCTGAGGGAGTTCCCGTGTCCGCGATACGTCTGTTTGTTTTCCAGACGATGCTTCACCTCGTGCACGGCGATATCAGCAGCGGCAGAGAGGGTTTCCTCGCCGAAATCGGATGAGGAGTTCCGGGGGTCGATCCTTCCGCCGGCGCCGATCAGCTTCTCTCCCCTCGGAGGCAGGGCCTCTAGATCCACTGTCTCCGGGTGCAGGGCCAGCATATGCGAGGTTTCCCATCCTCCAGCGTGGTCACCTGCGCCCTCGTAGGCATCCCTGAGCAGAAGGTAGTCAACGAAGGCCCAAGCCAGCATGCCACGTCTCTTGCTGTAGTGCCTTTGATTGAAGAGCACGACCGCTGATCTCGCATGATCTATTAGTGGGTAGTGGCCCGCAACGAGCACACCTATCTCGAAGCCCAGGCTCTCGGCCTCGGCCAGAACGTGGAGAAGCAGCCTCTGGTAGTTGAGCACCTGTTCGGTCGGGGTGAAGGGGTGATGTTCCGGAGAGAAGCTGTCCGGATCGAGCTTCATCTCCCTCGCGATATCCTCCCTGTCAGCCGCGGTTGCCTCCATCAGAGACTCGGCCCTGCTCTCCCCGTAGTAGAGGGCGGGAAACGCCAGACCGCCCCCCTTCTGTGCACACAGTATCGCCATCCCCTCCGCCTGGAGGGTATCGGTGCCGGTAGGGTTGTGGTGGCCGTGCCACTCCAGGTTCCCTATCGGGATGTAGACCACCGGGCATTCCGTTCTCCTCCTGACTATATCCACCGGCCGAAGCATGTGATAGCGTACCTCGGAATCCAAATCATTCACTCCGGACCTTCTATGCAGCGGGAGCATTTCTCTGTTGTGCTTCTGAGCCTTGTTCACGGTTCTACGGCATCTTTTTGTAGAGGCGGGGGATCATGAGTTACATGTCTGGAATAAGTCTCGACGAATCGGAATACCGGGACCGTGTGTACGGGTGCTGGCTGGGCAAGAACATCGGGGGAACCCTCGGGGGGCCCTACGAGGGGAGAAAGGAGATACACTCGCTCTCCTACTATGACCCGATCCCCGAAAGGTCCGCCCCCAACGATGACCTTGATCTTCAGCTGGTCTGGCTTCAGATGCTCCTGGAGAAGGGCATCCGGCCCGGGCCGGACGACTTCGCCGAATACTGGCTTCGACATCTCTCACCATATCCCTGGAACGAGTACGGCTACTGTCGCAGGAACCTGGATCTGGGTCTCCGCCCGCCGGTTTCAGGGTGCTACGAGAACTACTTCGTGGACGAGATGGGATCCCCGATCAGGAGCGAGATATGGGCCTGCGTCGCTCCGGGGGATCCCCAGCTGGCGGCCTCGCTCGCGTGGTGGGACTCATCCCTCGATCACACCGGTGGAGAGGGGATGTACGGGGAGATGTTCTGGGCCGCGGTAGAGAGCGCGGCATTCGTCCTCGATGATCCCAGAACGCTGATCCGAATTGGCCTATCCATGATTCCGGTATGGAGCCGGGTATCGCGCGCCGTCAGGGAGGCGGTTAACTGTCGGGCCACCGGCGTCGATTGGGAGGCCGGCAGGGAGCGGATCTTGAGGTGCTTCGGCCACCAGCAGCCGTGCAACGCCCCCCAGAACATCGCGTTCACGGTTCTGGGGTGGCTCTACGGGGGCGATTTCGGAGAAAAACTGTGCGCGGCCGTCAACTGCGGATTCGATACCGACTGCACAGGCGCAACACTGGGGGCGCTGCTGGGGATACTCGGAGGGCGCGATGGGATTCCGGATAGGTGGAAGGAGCCGATAGGTGACGGGGTGGTGCTTCATCGGTTCACGCGAGATCTCGACGCCCCGAGGGACCTTGACGAGTTCACGGGTCGAACAGTCCAAGTGGGTGCCCGGATGATAGGGGAGATGTCCGATTCGGTACAGCTCTCCGATAAGGCAGACTTTCCGGGCGATGGCCTGAGCCTGCTGATGAGAAACGACAGGGCGCTGGCATCCCTGGAGAGGGATAACATGTCTTCCATCAAGATCAGAAACGGGTACGAGATCGCGCTGCACTACCGGGGAGAGCCGGTGATATGGCCGGACCTGGATAAGAGGCTGGGCGTATCGTTGAGGGGCGACGTTGATATCAGGATATGCGAGCTATCCGTTCCTGATGGTTGGCGTCTGCGGGAGATCGCACGCTCAAAACAGGGTTGTGATTACGTAGTCAAGGCGACGGATGTTGAAGACAAGAACCGCTTGGGGGTACAGGCGAAGGTGAATGGCGTAGATCTCGATCTACAGTACGTGATCCTGGGACCGTCCGCCGTTGCCCACAGCGAGTGCGGACGTAACGTTCCAACATGTCCCAACTGCCACGCGTGGATCGGGGCCTGCCTTTGCTCCAAGGGGTAGGTTCGATATCGACCTCGTTCCTTCGAAAGCTATATCACCTATGACCCCTCCCTTGGAGGGAGGAGACGAGAATGGGCTCAGATGATACTCCCTCGATGGCCGCTTATCTTGAGGACTGCTACCGGAGGGAGATCGAATCGGAGGTCATTTCGGTCAAGGACGGGAAGTACGTTGTCCTGGACCGGACGATATTCTATCCAAAGGGCGGCGGCGTCCACAACGATACCGGCGTTATCTACCGAGACGGCGAGGAGTACCAGGTGGTTTACGTCGGCAAGTTCGGGGGGCGGATATCCCACGAGGTGGATGGACCCGGGTTGAAGGCCGGCGATAGCGTGAGATGCGAGATCGACTGGGATCGGAGGTACAAGCTGATGCGCAGCCACACCGCGGCACATACCCTGATCTCGATTCTCTGCAATGAAACCGGGGCCCTTGTCACGGGAAACGACGTCGGCGTAGACCGAACGAGGTTCGACTTCGACTTGGAGACCTTCGATCGTGACGTTTTCAAGGAATACATAGAGAGGGCCAATGCCCTGTTCGAGAAGGATATACCGGTGAGATCCTACTGGCTTCCGAGGGATAAGGCGATGGAGATCCCGGGCGTGGTCAAACTGGCATCCGCCCTTCCGCCCAAGGTCGAGAAACTGAGGATCGTCGAGATCACGGGGGTGGACAAACAGGCCGATGCCGGATGTCACGTCAGGAATCTTCAGGAAGTTGGGAAGATAGAGTTCATAAAGGCCCAGAACAAGGGCAAGAACAACAGAAGGGTATACTACAGACTCAGCTGCAAGTAGGATCGAAGGCGAACTAGACAATGAAGACGTATTTCCCCTTATCGAAGTCCACTTTGAAAACGTTCCCCTCGATCTCGATGCTGCTTGCGGATTTGGTCTCGAAACTGTGAAGCGGCATGGAAGCCACAACCCTCCCGACCCTGTGGGCCTCGAAGTGCTTCACTCCCTTCGTTATCTTAACCACCTCATCGTCCTTCTCGATCTCCATCTCTCCATCCATATCGGAGATGCCTTTGAAGATCGAATCAAGTTCCGATACCTGCATTTTGACCAAGCGCCATCCTCCTCGGCAGGGATATGCCGATCTCGGTTTTAATCTTCTACAATTCCGGGCCACCCTGACAGGTCCAAAGAGTTATATTGCTGATATCCGGCCTTTGCCCGTGTTCCCCCGGTCCATACCCGTATTCGGACTCATTGTGCTGACCATGTTCGCAGCAACGCTCCTCGCCCCTGCCTATGGTCAGGACATCGTCCTCGATTTTCTCATAGTCGGAAATCTGCAGAGTTGGGTCAACCACCTGGGTGACGCCGAGCCCGGGATCGACGTGACGCTTGTTCCAGGGCGGGCGTTCTTTGCGGGGCTATCCGACGAACAGCTCTATCGCCAGATCAGGATATACTTCCCCAGGAACATGAATAGCCTGCTGGATTATGAGGTCCTGCTCATAAATGCCCCGAGACTCGACCTATTCACCGGCCAGCAACAGAAGATGATGGTGGACTTCGTGGGGGCCCGGGACAAGGTATCCTTCGGCTATCCCCTCAGCACACATGCCGAGGTTCAGGACCCCTGGCTCGCCAGCCCCCTTTCGAAGGCATTCCCGGTTGACTACGATAGGTACGTGGCCGAATCCAGGGCCAGCGGGTTTGCGGAATGGTGGGAGAACAGGCCCCTGAGGGTGGTATCCGATCTCCCTCCGGTGTTCACCGTTTTCGAGGAGACCGGCATATTCGACGACAGGATATACCGGACCTGCCGACCGTGCTACGCGAAGGAGGGCGCCACGATATGGATCTACATGATAGAGGGTCCGCCGGGGGACCCCGAGGAGCCGGCATTCATCTCCTGGCCCTATGAGGGCACGGACACGTGGAGTTTCGGGGTGCACCCTGGCTATGACCGCCCGCAGTGGCAGCTGGCCGGAGACTGGTGGGAACTCATATTCCTCAACGTCTGCTTCTACACCCTCGAGTGGGAAACCTTCAGCCTGGACGAGGCGGTGAACGCGAGACACGTGAAGGTCCAGCTGTCCCACTTCCAGGATTTCGCCTCCATGTTTCAGAGCATCTCCGATTTCGTGTCCAGGGTAGGCGCCAATACCAACCAGGCACAGTCGACCCTGAGGGAGGGGTTCGCCGTCAGGGACCAGGCCGAGGCCTACTATCTGGAACAGAGGTACGATGAAGCCAGGGATATGATGGAGGAGGCGCTGGGATTGGCGAATCAGGCCATGGACGAGGCCAAGGACGCCAAGGATAGCGCGCTTCTGTGGATATACGTCATCGAGTGGATGGCTACAACCGCAACGGCCCTGATGTCGGGGGTGGTTGTCTGGTGGCTGATGATCAGGCGGCGTCTCTACAGAGAGGTAACCGTCACAAGGCTTTCCGATAGATAGCCGTTTGGATCCCCGGGTGGCGAGCGGTATAGATAGTGAGAGAGAGTGCGATACATGAACGAGATCATCGACATGTGGAAGGCTGAACGTCCCGTTGAGGGGAAACCCGCCAAGGGTTTTTCGATACTTGACGATGTGAGGCAGGTTACGGTCTACCGGGCAACGCGGAAAACCGGGGCCTACAGCCACCACTGCCGCCTCATATATCACCTGGGCCGCCTCTACGGGATGTGGAGCAATCATCCCCGTGGCGAGGGGGCGCCTGGAATGCGGGTGCTGTACTCGGTTTCGGATAATGCCGAGTCATGGTCCAAGTGGCAAGAATTATTTCCACGCCCTGGTCCCGTCGGCGATTTCAAGGCCCTGGGCTTGGCAGCCAGTCCGGGGAGATGGCTGACGTTTAACGGCCAACTCTACGCGACCTGCTCGCTGTTTTCCACCATCGGCTTCTCGCAACGAGGTGTTGTGAGGCCCAGTGACGTTAGCCCGATCAGAGATGGAGATCATCCGGCGAAGGTTCGGGAGGTGTACGCCTTCGTGGCCCGCGAGGTGAATCCCGACGGATCCCTGGGACCCATCTTCGCGCTGTGGGACAACCTGCCAAGGGACCTCGCCTTCAAGGTCCAGGAACCATCAGAGCGCGACCAGGAGGAGGTCCTGTCGCTGCTGAAGGATCTGGTCAGCAAGCCCGATGACCTTCCATCCTATGCCCGACTTGAGAAGGAACATGTTCTCTCCTTCTGTCGACGGATGCCGTGGTGCTCCCCGGGAGAACTCGGATACAGGATGTACTACCCCAACGCCGCCGACGGTCACCGGCTCTCCGAACCAACGACGTTCCCCACCGAGGACGGTAGGCACGTCCTCCTGGCCCGCGACCCGCTCGCATCCCATCGCATGTATGTTAGCTTCTCCCGCGACGGAGGCCTGCACTGGGATCCGGCCCGAGCGACGAACATCCCGGACTCCCCCAGCCGGACCACTTCGGTCGTACTGGACGACGGCACGGTGCTCCTGATCGGCAACCAGGTGGCACCCAGATTCGAGGACGCTGATCGCAGGCACTACGACCGGGACCCTCTTACGGTTGCGGTCAGCGAGGACGGTCTCGAGTTCACGAGTGTATACGCGCTGACACATGGGGCCCCCGAGATGCGCGTCAAGGGGGTGGGTGGGAGAACTCGCGGCTTCCAGTACCCCGGGGCCTTGGTCAGATCGGGGACCCTCCATGTCCTCTACTCGGTGGGGAAGGAGGACATCGAGTCGCTCTCGGTTCCCATCAGCGATATACTGGGCAGTGCTGATTGCCCCTAGTCCTTCGCGACCCTGAGGTCGATTCCCGGTTTCAGGTTGTCCATCGATCTATCCACAACCGTACGGATGCGCCTCTTGCGCGTGTCCTGCCTCTTGGCCTCGTTGATCCAGTGGACGTACGTGAAGCGGGCAGAGGGTGGGAAGGAGTTGAAGTTCCTCTCGGCGCTCCCTTTCTCCTTGAGTGCCGCTGCGAGGTCATCGGGGACGTCGATGGGCCCCCTGGAGCTGGAGTGTGCAGCCTGCCACCGGCCGTTTCCCTTCGCCTCTCTGACAGTCTCCAGCCCGGCCGGGGTCATCCTGCCTTCGGATATCAGAAGCTCCGCTCGTTCGCGATTCTTCAGCGACCACACGCTGTTGTTTCTTCGGGGCGAGAAGCGCTGGATGAACTCGTCACCGTTCAGGCTCCTCATCTTTCCGTCTATCCATCCGTAGGCGACGGCTTCCAGTACCGCCTCCTCGTAGCCGATTCCGGGATTGGTGGACGATTTCTTCTGGATGACCACCCATACGGGCTCTCCTTCGGCGTGATTCTCGCTGAGCCAGTTCCTCCAACCCTCGATCGACTTGAAGTAGCGCGCTTTTCCAGCCAATTCTAGGGGTGATGTCTCGCGCGGTGAAAAATCTGTCGGCTTGGGCCGATGGGCGGATCTCATTTCTGGCTCAAGGAAAGGTACAGACTATATGGAGACCTCCCGCTTGGATTCCGAGGATTTGTAGACCGCATCGAGCATCCGCATCACGGATAACCCGTCTTCGGCGGGCGCTACGAAGGGTTTATCGGAGATGATGTCGTCGACGAACCTTGCAGGTGGCTCGAGATCGGGCAACGGCTCTATCTCCAGCGGCGTCCCGTCCGCGGCGGCAGCCTCGAGGTCCGGTAGAAGGGTTGCCCCGCCCTCGGTGCCGCATACGTAGCTGTAGGTGATGGTCTTCGCCTTGAGGACCCAGCTCGCCTCGACCAGTATGGTCTCGCCTCCCTCAAACCTAAGCAATCCGATGGCGAAGTCCTCGACATCGAACGGCCCCTCCTTGTAACCGACGCCCCATGTACCTTTTCCCAGGCCTCTGGGCCCGAACTCGGCGTATGTGGCACCGTATGCGGATACCGGTTTGGGCTTTCCCATGATCCACCAGGTCACGTCCAGAATGTGTGGACCGAGATCCAGAAGCGGCCCGCCTCCGGATAGCTCCTTTCTGTGAAACCATCCCCTGGGTATCGCATTGTCCCTGAGCATGCCTCCCTTCCCGTGGTAGATCCTCCCGAGCTTTCCGGATTCCGCCGCCTTTCTCAGGGCCCTCGCCTCCCCGCTGTGCCTGAGGTTGAGGGAAACCGCCAGTCGCATGCCTGATTTCTCGGCCGCGCTGACCATATCTTCCGCCTGTTCCGCGTTCACCGCGAACGGCTTCTCGCAGAGGACGTGCTTTCCCGCCTCCAGAGCTTCGATACTCGCCGGCGCGTGAAGGAAGTTGGGCAGGCATATGCTCACCGCGTCGAGCTCGGGTAGCTCGAGCATCCGGGAGTAGTCGGTGTATACGTGATCCGCCCCGAACTCTGTAGAAGCCTTCTGAGCACGCTGTCTCACTATATCGCAGACCGCGATGAGGTCCGATTTCGGGTGCCGAACATAGCTCCTCATGTGGGAGTCGCCTATGGAACCGGCCCCAATCACCCCTACTTTGAGCTGATTATCTGGCATTCAGGTCCTCCTGAGAGGGGGCGAAGGCCGACCTACTTATGTCTTCCCTGGGCCGAAAGGGTTCAGGCACCCTTCCTGAGATCTTCGCCGAACTCCTTTTCCAGCTTGGAGATCTTGGGAGCTATCACCAGCCTGCAGTATGCCTGACCCGAGTTCCGTTCGTAGTAGTCATCATGATATGGCTCCGCTTTGTAGAAGGCGGTGAAGGGTTCGAGGGCCGTGGTGATCTTCCCCCTCACCTTGCCGCTCCTCTCCAGTTCCCTGATCTTCTTCTCGGCTACCGCCCTCTGGCGCTCGTCGTGGTAGAAGATGACCGAGCGGTACTGGGGTCCGATATCCGCTCCCTGGCGGTTGAGCGTGGTCGGATCGTGGATGGTGAAGAAGATGTCCAGGACCTCCTCGAAGGGTATCGTTCCCGGGTCGAACTCGATCTGCACGACCTCCGCATGGCCGGTGTCACCTGTGGAGACCTGGTCGTAGGTTGCGCTCTCAGCGCGTCCCCCGGAGTACCCTGACCGAACCTCGATCACCCCCTCAACGCGGTTGAAGGCGGCCTCGAGGCACCAGAAACAGCCGCCACCCAGGGTGGCCAGCTCGTGGGCTGGGGTTGAGGCGGTCATTCTTCCCCCTCTCTGAATCTGAGGGCGGCGGAGTTCATGCAGTATCTCTTCCCCGTGGGTTCAGGGCCGTCATCGAAAACGTGACCTAGGTGACCTCCGCATCGGCTGCAGAGGACCTCGGTCCGGGCCATCCAGTGGCTCCTGTCGGTCCTCGTCTCCACCGCCTCCTCGGAGGCCGGGGATGTGAAGCTCGGCCAGCCCGTGCCAGAGTCGAACTTGTGTTCCGAAGAGAACAGGGGGTTTCCGCAGCCCGCACAGAGGTACTCCCCCTTCCTCTTGTTATCGACGTACTCGCCCGAGAACGGCCTCTCAGTTCCCCTCTCTCTGAGAATGTGGAACTGCTCGGGGGTGAGAATCTTGCTCCACTCCTCCTCGGATCTCTCGACCTTTTCGGACAACTGTCGCACCGTGTTGTCCAAAACCGGCCGATGATCTTAAGCCTTCCTGTTGGCCCCATCTATGACAGTGAAAGTCACTGAGGTGGAAAGTGACCGCGGACTCTAGTTCGTGAGAGCTCTGTAGGCCTCCTCCACCAGCCTGATGTCCTCGACCGAATCCCGGCCGGATGACCTAGGTTCCCGATCTTCAAGTATGCAGTCGATGAAGTGTCGGGCGGAGCGCCTGAAGGACCAGTCAGCGCGAGGCCTGGGCTTGGTCGAGTACTGGAGATCGCCAGCGTGATAGATGTCGACCTTCGCGGTGGCGTTGCGGAAGAGTGGCGGCGGGGTGTCGACGCTCACCCGTCCGTCCGTGAGGTAGACCTCGGTGCTCTCATCCCAGAAGGAGGCCGAGAGGCTCCCGCTCTCCACCAACGCCGGGAAGTCCTCGTATTCCATCATCAGGACCTTGGTCCTGGGGCGAAAGGAGGCAAACTCCGCGCTCTTGGGGTTCCCGACGAAATGCCTTATCAGGTTGATGTTGTGACAGTAAACGTTGAGATAGGTGCGGTAGTCCTCAATCAGGCCGTCCGGTAGCCACTTAGGGTTGGCTCTATCACATGGTGGAGGGGTCTCATCAGTGGTGATCGGCCTGTCCACATTGCAGATCCAGTCACCTCCGAATCCGTGGGATCTGACATAGGTCAGCTGCCCCATGGACCCCTCGTCAAGCGCCCTGGAGAGGTGCCGTCTCGCTATCTCCACCCCCGGATCGTACCTCTTCATGTAGCTGACCTGAAGCTTGACATTGTGTTTCTCGGCGGTTCGGGCTGCCTTCTCGGCGTCGGCGAGGTTCGTGGAAAGGGGTTTCTCTGTATAGACGTGTTTGCCCAGCTTCATCGCGTCCACCGCCACCGGGACGTGTACGTCATCGGGTGTTATCTCCACTATGGCGTCGACATCCGAATTCTCGAGCAGATCGAGATGGCTTCTGTGGACCTCCGGTATTGAATAACGGCGTGCCACCCGTCTTGCCAGATCCTCCCTGTAGTCGGCGATGGCCACGATACTGCACCTGGGGTCCCGGGCGAAGTTGGCGAGATGGGCCACCTGTCCCATGAAACCGCAACCGACGAAGCCGATATCTACATGTCTGCTCATTGGCGTCTCATCCCCCGGTCACCCTCCTTGGTCTGAGATAGCTGCATTCTGTCGGTATGCTGGGTGTCAACGAAGGCGGGCATTGGGTGTTCAACTACAACGCGGCAAACGAGAACCCCCGGCTATTAGCTCTTTTTCCCGTTCCCTGTCTCGAATCATGGAGGGAGGATTCCAGGGTGTATAGGGTCAACGCATCCGGCTTGGATGTAGACGGTCGTGTGGGCGGTGAACATATTTCAGGCGGTTTCCTGCTCGGAGCGTTGGCAGAAGATGGGTCCGGAGGCATGACATTGAACGACAGGAAAGCGGAAGTGGTATCTGGCCGATCCCCAGCTCAAGCGGGGGACGGCTCCAGGGGAGATGTGTTGGTGATTGCCGAGGGAGGCGAGAGCGACTACAGAATCGTGGTATCGAAATCAGCCTCGCCTTCGGAGCTTCACGGAGCCGAGGAGCTGCGGACGTTTCTGGAGGAGATCTGCGCTGCGCTCCTCCCTATCACCACCGATGAGGAGCCGCTCGGCGAGCATGAGATCATCCTCGGCGTCAACACGCACCTCGAAGAGGCAGGCATCGACGTGGACACCCAGGGCCTTGGCGACGAGGGCTTCGTGATCCAGACCCATAGCCCACACCTGGTGATCGTGGGCGGAAGGAAGCGCGGTACGATGTACGGGGTATACGCTTTCCTCGAGGAATATCTTGGCTGCCGTTGGTTCACCTCCTCGGTCAGCCGTATCCCGCATCTTTCCCGCCTGGCGATAGGGCCGATAGACGACCGGCAGGTGCCGGTTCTCGAGTATCGGGACGTATTCTTCCTGGATGCCAGGGACCCCGACTGGGCGGCCCGAAACCGGGTGAACGGCACCTGGACGCTGCCCGATGATTACGGGGGTAAGGTAGAGTTCTATCCATTCGGTCACTCCTTCTGGAGGCTGATCCCCCCCGATAGATACTTCGAGTCCCATCCGGAGTGGTTCTCTCTCGTCGATGGAGAGCGAACCCTCAAGGGGAGGTACAAGCGGACCCAGCTCTGCCTGACAAACGAGGAGATGATCCAGCAGGCGATCCGGACCGTTAAGCAGTGGATCCGTGAGAACCCCCAGGCAAAGATATTCTCCGTTTCCCAGAACGACGGCCCGGGCGGCTGGTGCGAGTGCGAGAGATGTGCCGCACTGGAGGAGCGAGAGGGCGGGGCTCACTCTGCTCCGATCATATACTTCGTCAACCGGATAGCGGATGCGATCGCGGATGAGTATCCGGACGTGCTTATCGACACCTTCGCGTACAGCTACAGTCGGAAGGCGCCGAACAGCCTGAAGCCCAGGCCAAACGTGGTCATCCGCCTGACCACGGGCGCCTGCTGCTCCCACGAGATCGAGGACGAGAAGTGCCCGGAGAACGCCTCTCTCAGGGCCGCGATCGCGGACTGGTTCAGGCTCACCGACCGCATCTATGTCTGGGATTACATCGTGAATTTCCGCCAGTACCTGATGCCGTTCCCAAACCTTCACACCATCGGGCCCAATATCAGGTTCCTGGTGAGGAATGGGGTCAGGGGCCTGTTCGAGCAGGGAAGCGGCGATGTCCTGGCCAGCGACATGGCGCCGCTGAAGGCCTATTTGACCGCGAAGCTCCTCTGGGACCCGGATTACGACGAGGAGCGGGCCGTAGACGAGTTCCTGGCCGGCTACTATGGAGATGCGGCGGGGATGATGCGGGAGTATCTGGATATGCTCAGGGCCGAGGTCAAGGGTCAGGACTATCACAGCCTGCACGTCAAACCCTTCGAGCCAAGCCGGTGCCCACCCTACCTCACCTCCCAGGTTATGGCCAGGGCGACGAGCCTCCTTGAGAGGGCCGAGCGGCAGGTAGCGGATGACGGCGAGCTCCTGCTCAGGGTACGCACCGCGCGTCTGTCTATTGATTACGTTAAGCTGGCGATGGCTGCACGCGTGATGGCGACCGTTGACGCCGAGGAGAGCGGGCTATCGGTAGAGGACTGGTACCGATCCGCCATGGAGAGGTTCTTCTCCACGGCCGAAGAGGCTGGAATCGCCCACTGGAGGGAGTCGAGCAGGCCGAACAGCACCATGGATGAGCTCAGGGAGGAGCTGGAGAGTGCCGAGGGCTGGAAAGCGGATGGGGAATGATGCGGCGACGCAGCCTATGAAGCGGAGGATACATAGGGATGCGGCTTCCGGTTTCCCGGTCATTCAGGACTCTCGAATCTGAATCCATCCACCCTTTCAGGCCCCGAACAGTATCCCAGTGATTGGAGGAAGATATCCACCTCCTTGAGGGTCTCGGTGAAGAAGGGGTTCCTCCCGTCGAAGTAGTTGAAGAAACCGTGCCCGGCCCCCTCGTACAGCCTTAGCTCGCACCTGTTGCCTGCGCTCTCCATGGCCTTTTGAAACTCTATCGCCTGGGAGACCTCCACCACTTCGTCGTCGTACCCGTGCATGACCAGCGCAGGCGGATCCCCCGGCTTGACGTGGTGGAGCGGGGATAGCGACCGTGCTTTCTCGATTCCGCCGAAGATACTGATCCTCCTCTCTGCGCTGATGGTGTCGACCGCGGGGTTGAATAGCACCATGGCATCGGGAACCGAGCTCACAGACCGGTCCTCCTCCGGCTCGTCCCAGCCGCCGATTACGCCCGTCGAGGCCGCCACATGGCCGCCGGCCGATCCACCGCAAACCGCTATCCTCGAGGGATCCAAACCCATGCCCTCGGCATCCGCACGAAGGAACCTGACCGCCGATTTGGCGTCCATCACGCATTCGGCCGGGGTGGTGCCGTGGCGATAGACCCGGACCTCCGCGTTCCCGCACACCAGGCCTCTGGACGCGAGATAGGCACTCTGGGGATAGAACTTCTTGTGGTTGAACCCGCGCCATCCTCCACAGAAGAAGAACACGACGGCCGGGTACGGCGGTTCGTGGATGGATGAATCCGGCCTGAACAGGTACATCTTCAGCTCGACCTGTGGGGTCGCCTTGTACTCGAGTATTTCAGGGTCATACATGGGATAAACCTACGTGTAGGGTCGTTTCGGCCCGACTTAACATCGCCCTTAGAGGGGAATGTGCGGCTTGATATCTTTGACGATAACGGCGCGGCTTCCGGTCGATTGTGATTGGGGATCAGTCGGTTGGCTGGCCCGGTAAGGCCCTTCAAGTTCCCCGGCGCGATTTCTCTGTCCAGTAGCTGTACTTGATTGCGGAGAAGCCACCTATGGCACAGCAGAGTGAGCCGAACACAAAGCCCCCTCCGGCTAGGATCGAGGTGAGGCCCACAACCAGTATCAGGAATCCAAGGACCTTACGCTTGCCCTGATAGGTGCGGAGACCTATCGAAGATAGGAGCAGAATGGCCCCGAGTAGAACCCAGATGGGCAGAAGGCGCTCCAGTAGATCCAGACCGAAAATATAGACGATCGGCCCGAAGAGCTGTCTGAAAAGATCGGGGTTGATAGCCAGTAGAACTGAGTTGGCGATCACGAGAATCGATCCCACTAGTGAAGCCCGAAAGCCGTAGCCTCGGGTGACCTCCCTCTCTCGAACCCGCTCAATACTGTCATTCGGCAGTAGAATCCTCCTCCCTTTTTGAAGTAGCCAGGGATTCCCGCCTTGCACCTGTCTCTCCTGACCCCGGATGCGACCCCCAGCATTCAGTTGCGTTCATAGTGGGATACGGTAAGGTTTTCACTGCTCTTCGGATCTGATCACCACCAATGTCTGTTTCGATTTCTCAGTGCCTATCGTGAACTCTCCCTTGATCAGCTTCGCCAGCGAAGGCTTCCCTTCGATGCCCAGCAGGATATCGTGGCTGATCGATTCCTCGCCGATTTCCTTGGCCTCGTCATCCGATATCACCAATCTCAGGTCAACCGAGGAGGACTCTATACCCTCTCGCTCCATCATATCCTTGGCGTCTTGTAGTATGCTCTGCGCCTTCTTCGCCTCCTCCTCGTCCTTGGCGATATACAGAAGGGTCGCGGTCCTGTCACCATCTTTAACAAGATCTGAGACGAGAGAGCTTATGTTCTCTAGGTCTTGATCCGATTGTATGGCCACCAGTATCCTGTCACAGCTTTCGTACTCTCCCGGGATGAGAAGAACCCCGCACTCCTCCTCATCGGCCACTCGGTCTATGCTCTGCATCCTGTCGTGGGTGAAAACAAGGCGCGAGACGACCTTCGCGTCGGATCTCTCGAGTTCAGCGACCATCTCATCGAGCTTCTCCTGAGACTCCTCCTCGAACTTCTCCCTGACCTGTTCAGGATCTGTCTGCTTGGGGACTATGCAGAACCCGAGCAGAACCACATCCATCGATGACAGCAGTCCGGTTATGGCGGGGCAGAGCTCCGCCTCCTCGGGGACCTCCAACGGCACCAATATCCTTCTATTCCTCATTCTCCATGCCTCCTTGTTTGATCCTTTCATACGAGAAGTACCATGCCACTGAAGCAAGCATCGTGGCAATCCCTATGGCGATCGCCACCGGTTCCATGAAAAGTATGACCGCGAAGCTGGAGAACCCGCCGATTATCGGCAGCAAGGGGTAACCGGGGGTCAGAAAGCGTGGCGAGTACCAGTCTGTGTCCCGGTGCCGAAGGACGACCACCGAGAAGGCCACCAAACCGTACAGTATCAGGTGGAGAAAAGAGGCGGCCTGGGCAAGGACCGTGATCTTGCCGATGAGTGCGAGTATCACTACAGGTAGACCAGCGAGCAGGATCGAGATGTGTGGTGTTCTGAACCTCTCGTTGACCTCACCAATCCGCTTCGGAATCAGGCCGTCCCTGCCGAGGGCGAATATCATCCTCGACGATCCAAGTATGGATGCGTTGGCACTGGAGAGGGTGGCCAAGAGGCCAGCCAGGGATATTACCACGGCCCCCGCGGAGCCGAGCAGAACCCGCGCCACCTCGACAAGGGCGGTCTCGCCCAGCTCCGAGAGCCTGTCGGCACTGAAGAACGACGTGGTTACGTAGAGCGTTGAGACGTACAGTATCCCCACGATCACCACGCTCGCTATCATCGCCCGGGGGAGGTTCCTTTCCGGGTCCTGGACCTCGCCGCCGACATTGGCGATCTGCGCAAACCCAAGATATGATGTGAAGACAAGGGCGGTGACGGGCAGTATGGGCCCAAGGCCGTTGGGGGCGAACTCGACCGGCGTCCTTACCTCGCCAATCACCCCCAGAGACTCGAGGACCCCATCGGCCAGAAAGAAGAGGAGGATGGTGATCAGTATGACTAGAACGGAATCCTGCAGGCGCCCCGTCTTCTCGGTCCCCGTAATGGCGACTATCACGAGTATCAGCCCGGCCAAGACGGCGATAACAGGGGGCGAACCGAGGCTCACCCCTATGTCCCCGAGAAGGGCAACCGTGTAGTGGCCGAATCCGGCCAGGTAGAAAGCGGAGGCGAAGACGAGGCCCAACCAGAGGCTCATCCCCACCACCGAGCCCACCATACCCCCCATCGCCTTGGACACGAAGTTGTATCCTCCCCCGCTTCTCGGCATGGCGGTGGCGAGTTCCGACATTGGCAGCGCAACGGTCAGTGCGACGCCGGCTCCCAGGGCGAAAGACAGGGTAGCCGCCAGTCCCGCCCTTCCTCCAGCGATGCCCGGGAAGAGGAAGATTCCGGCGCCCACCATCGTCCCGACCCCGATAGCCAGGGCCTGCCGAAAGCTCAGAGTCCTCTCGAGTTCGCTGCGGGTTCGCCCCAGATGGGATTGAGCGCTATCCATGGACATATCCCATTTGTGCAATACTGTGAAAAACCTTGGGACTGGGTGACGCCCCCGCCCCTAGGCGTAACTCGGGCTACGGGGCATAGCACATCCAAGAGGCGCAGGGATCGCTACAAGGCCTTTAGGAAACGGGGAAAGGGTATCGCCGATCTGACTACCGGACTGGCCTCGCCGGGGGTGGTGTGAGCAACCAGGGTAGGTTGAAGGAGTAGTGCTGACGGCTACTGATGAGGTGGATCACGCCGTTTTCAGCCTGGGTCGCCGCCAGGTAACCCAGCGGCTCGGCGCTGTCGAAGCCCATGGTGAAGGGTCTACCGTCCATGGCCTGAACCTCCTTTCCGGGGCCATCGTCGCTCACAAGACGGACGTTTGCCCAGGATCTGCCCTCATCGGTCGAAACCGCTGCAAACAGGCCCGTCACGTTACGTTCCTTGCCAGATGAGTCCTTGATCGGCATCGACTCCGGGTCGCGCCGGAAGCCCGCGAAGGAGCAGAGGAGTATGGGCCCCTCCCTGAGCCGCATCAGCACGGCTCGCTGACCGCTGTCGATAGGAGGGAAGGGGCTGGGTGAGTACTCCCAGCTATCCCCCATGTCATCCGACAGGCTCATCGGCATCCTTTCATTTGCCCCACCGCATCTCCCCAGCGCCATCAATCGCCCGTCATTGAGCTGAACCAGAGCGGCGTGGATGCCCGAGATATACCCCTTGGAGTGTCTCCAGGTCTTGCCATGGTCGCCACTGATCCAGAGGATCGATGTCCCCCCTGGAATGACGTGTGGGCCGTCGGACGGAAAGATCATCTGGCTCTCGGAGGTGTTGATGAAGGATGGCACCGGCTGGCTCGGAACCCCGCGTTCGGGATTGACGAACCGGGCCTTGGACCAGGTGACACCGTTGTCCCTGGAGGTACGCATGACGAGGGCGAGGTTGGCTCGATAGCCCTCCCCGGCCGAGAGACCGCTGAAGTGGTAGAGGGTATCCTTCCCGTCGTAGCCGAGGGCAGGGGCGTGGTCGTTCCTGTCGGGAGCATCCCAGAAACTGTCAGCCGGGTCCCACTCCTTCCTCCCCCATCGCAGCCTACTGGCCGCCAGTCCCAGCTCCCTGCCCGGTTCCCGGACGCAGGTGTACCAGACCGCAAGCAGGTCCCCGTTGGGGCACTTCACCAGCGCCGGATCGTGATTGTGTCTTGAGAAAAGCGGGCCTTGACTGCCATCTGGGATCTTGACGTAGGGGCGGGGGCCATCGAAATATGGCTGGCTCGGGTCCGGGCCGATCTTGATGTCCGAGGGTCTCGCCTGTCCCACATCATTCTGCCAGGTTTTCGAGGCGGCTACCGGCAGCGGAGCGGTATCGGGCATCGGTGCCGCCACAACCCTGAGCCCAGTTAGCCAGCTTCTGTCCTCGGGTATGGTCCCCATCCTGTTAGCCGAACGCAGGTAGTACAGCTCCGTGAGGGCGCCTCCTCCCCTAGTCACCCTGAAGTACCCGTCCTCCCGACCGACGGGATCGACCTGTTCCTTGGACGGGTACGGGCCGTACCAGTCGGCACACCACTCCTCGGCGTTCCCGTGCATATCGTATAGGCCCCAGGGGTTGGGTTCCGATCGACCGACGCTCAGCGAGATGGGATCACTGGAGTCGGGGTCGATCCTCTCGGTACATGATCTCGGGGGCGAATCTCCGGTGTTGTACGGTGTGCGGGTGCCCGCGCGACAGGCGTACTCCCACTCGGCCTCGGTGGGCAATCGATAGTGTAGGCCCTCCCTCCCCGATAGCCATTTGCAGAAACGGACCGCGTCGTGCCAGCCGACGAAGACCACGGCCTCGTCATCCTCCTGAGAGTAGGTGAACTCCCTGCCGAGCGTTTCCTCAACCGGGCTGGGATGACGACCCTCGGCCCCTCGGATGCCCTTACCCCGGATCTCCCTGTGGGCCGGATCGAAAGCCTCGTACTGGGCGTTCGTTACCTGGTATGCGCCCATGTGGAATGGACGGGTAATGCGGACCGTGTGGGATGGGTGCTCGTCGAAGTCGCCATTCACCCGGTTGGATATGTCGGTGTATCTTAGGAGTTCGGTGGAAATCGTATCCCTTGTAACGTGTTCGGGAAGAGGATGCCCCTCGAAACCCATCGAGAACTGCCCGGGGTCAATTCTAACCAGCTTCATGCCGAGGGTGTTTTCAAACTCGGCCTTTTCGAGCGATTTCACGTATCTCACCGATATGGCACCGCATGGTCCTCTCACTATTAAGTATCAACGATGCCCGGATCGCGGTCACCCCGGAGGTATCTGTCGGTGAGAGGGCCTATCCCTCGGTCTTCTCGCCGAATTCGTCTTCGAGCTTCTCGACCTTAGGGGCTATGACCACCCTGCAGTAGGCCTTGCCCGGATTCCTCTCGAAGTAGTCCTGGTGATAGCTTTCGGCCTCGTAGAAGGCCTCGAATTTCGAGACCTCGGTGACGACCTCTCGATCCCACAGGCCGGAGGAATCGATCTCACTTATCACGCTCTGAGCCGTGTCCCGCTGCTCCTCGCTGTGATAGAATATCACGGATCTGTACTGAGGACCGACGTCGGCCCCCTGTCGATTCGGGGTTGTCGGGTCGTGGACGTGGAAGAAGATCTCCAGGATCTCGCTGTAGCTGATTATGTCCGGATCAAAGTCGATATAGACCACCTCCGCGTGTCCCGTATTTCCGGTGCACACCCTTCGGTAGCTGGCATCAATCGCTTCTCCGCCCGAGTATCCTGACCGGACGTCCACAACGCCCTCTACCCTCTCGAATACGGCCTCCATACACCAGAAGCAGCCGCCTCCCAGGGTCGCCGATTCCCCCGCTTCGGCCAGGATTTCGCTCCTGTTCCGGGGTTGGTCCCCGCATCCCTCGGGCTCCTCGTACTCAGGGGCCTGAATCCAGGCGAATATCGACACCAGGGAGAAGACCAGGACCAGAATGCCGATCGCTGCGATGAATCCTCTGGAGTTCACCTTCGAACCTCCCTGAGAGGCCGAAGCCCGAGAGCTAGGTCCCTACGAAGCGAGCTGAGTCCAATCGGCCGAGCCATGACCATCCTGGGGCTCGGGTCAATGTTAAGCCTTTCTAGCCGCTCGATCCGCGCCGGGAATTGGCACACGTTAGCCCGGATGTGTCGATGGGAATCCAAGACAGGTCAATGCGGATGAAGGCAATCAAATACGATATATGGCAAAGATAAGTCATACGGAGCAATAGAGCCATACATGAAACTCAAGTACTTCCTACACCAGTATGGTCGGCTCTACTCGGATGAGCTAGGCATAGACCTGGAGAGGGACCCGTTCGAGTGGTTGATTGCGTCGATTCTTTTTGGGAACAGGATTTCGACGAAGATAGCCAGAAATACCTTCCTTGTTTACAGGGATGCGGGCCTGACAACCCCGGAGAGCATCGATCAAGCCTCCAGGGGCAAGCTGATAGAGGTCCACGGGAAAGGGGGGTACACGCGGTATGATGGAATCACCGCAACCTACATGAAGGACACGGCGGCCAAGGTGATCCAGGATCTGGACGGAAAACTGGCCAAGCTGGACGAGATCAGCGACGGTCCCCAGGACTTGGAGGACCGTCTACTCGACTTCAAGGGCGTGGGAACGGTCACAGCCAGGATATTCCTGCGCGAAATGAGGGGTATCTGGAAGAATGCTGACCCCGAGTTTACCGATATCGAAACTAATGCCGCACTGAAGTTAGGGATAGTTACAAAACGGGATGGAGCAGAGGACGAGGCCATGAAGATGTGGAGGAGAAATGCGGTGGAGGGTTATTCCTTTAGGAACCTGCAGGCCGCCTTGGTCAGGATAGGCCTCGAGATACGTCGTGGACGGGAAGTCGAGCCCCTTGAGACCGGGTAATCGGCATCCCCTGAGCTCTTTGATACACTCCAGCGATTCGCCTGCCGGAGACCGGTACCTAAACCGGTTTGGCCGCTGTGCGAGCCAAAGAAACGGCATAACTTAAGAGGTCGTCCCGGAATCCCTTCAGCGAGGGAGATGTTAAGCATCAGGGTCAACCTGCTGTTGGTCATAGTCCTGGCGGGTCTGGCCCTGTGTAACGTCTCGTCGGCCAAGAACCTCAGCAGGACCGGCGTGGCGCGGGTTTTGTATATAGGGGAGCCTTACTACTCTGCCACCCCTGTACCCTACATGGTGAGCGATCCACTCATAGACGTGCACAAGGTCGAGGCATCGATCTGGCTGGGGAGCACGACCAAGATCATGAAATCGATGCGTATGTACATGCCGAGAAGCTACAGCGATCTGCTCGAGAAGTACGACGTGGTGGTCTTGAGCGACGCGAACCTCCAGACGCTACGCCACTCCCACGTCCAGTGGATCGGGGACAGCGTGGAAGCGGGGATGGGCCTGTTCATGGCCGGCGGCTACGAGACCCTCGGGGCATACAGGGACGGCGTGGACTGGGGGCCGAGCAGGGTGGGGGAGGTTCTGCCGGTTCACACCCACGATCACGGCTTCGACCTCGAGATGCCCGCGGTTGTCGAGATCGAGGATTGGGACAATCCGTTCATCAGGAGTATCCCTTGGGAAAGGCTCGTTCACCCATACAACATCTTCGGGGCTGGCGGAGGCGTCAACCACGTGACCCCCAAGCCCGGGAGCGACCTACTGGCCTGGCTGAGACGGCTCAAGGACGGACACAGGCATCCCTTTCTTGTGGACTGGGACCTGGAGGACGGGCGTTCGATGATAATGTCGGCTGACTGGACCCCCGCCGCCGCCGGGTACTTCATCCAGTGGGATTACTACAGGGACTATGTACTGGGCTTGATGCTCTATGTGGCGCAGAAGGATCTTCCTTCGGATTACGATTTCCTCCACCTGATCAGGGGCAAGTTCTTCGAGTACAGGGTGAGGGTGGATATCGTCTATTCGGTCATAGAGTTCATAGACAAGTTCGGCGCGAACGCCAGGCCGGTTGAGGAGATGCTCTCCGAGGCCGACGCTATCAGGGAGGAGGCGGGAACCAGATACCTCCACTACGATTTCAACGAGGCCAATGAGGAGATCGATTCGGCGCTCGACGTCCTCCACCGGTGTTCCGAGGTGGCGACCGAGCTCAAGAATTCCGCGCTGATATGGATATACCTGACCGAGTGGAGCGTGGTGTCGGCAACTGGTCTGATCGGCGGTGTCGTTCTGTACTCGCTGATGGTGAGGAGGAGATCCTTCAGGGAGGTCGAGACAACCCGGGGAGTTGGCTGAGGCCCCCGCGGACCTCACCCGGGTATCTCGAATCCGCGCCAGGCGACGGCGGTTCTCCCGGCCATGTCACAGGTCGCCGCCCTGAGCCGATAGATGCCCGGGGATTCGATCTCGAAGGATACGCCGATAACCGTTTCTCGCCCCTTGCGGTCGATGACGAGTCCCTGGCTATCTTGATTGATGAACCTGTAGTCGTAATCCTCGGGACCGTAGAGCTCGAACATCGCGAACGCGTTCTCGTATACCCCGCGGGAGTTCGCCCCGACCGTGTAGTACACCGGCGCCGATCCCCTCATCACGGTCGCTCTGGCCCTCACCGTCGTTCCCGGACCGCTGGAACTGGTCTCGATATCAAGCTCGACCCCCGGCGGTGTCCCCTGCGGGCGTCGAGGCGTGCGTGGCCCATTGGCCGAAATCGATTTTCCCCGTCTCTGGACCTCGACACCACCATGCTCCCTTATGCGCACGACCTCGCCGTAACCCGTGTGGTCAAGGCTCTCGAGGTCCCAAGCGAGGTCGAATGAGAGGCCGAGTCTGAGACACCTCTCGATCTCGGTGAACAGGTTGCCCATAACCGTCCGGTACTTGACGCCGAACCGATTGACCCTCTCCAGATTGAGCTCGGGAAGGCCCCACAGGTTGCCCCTTCCGAGGTCGACGTGGCCCAGGTTGTACCCCGGCGGGATCAGTATCAGCACCTCCGCGGCTATCATTAGCTCCCCCAGCTCCCGGTGTGGATTCTCCTCCGCGTGGGCCCTAAGGTTCCGGGTCAGGGAGAGGTACTCGTGGAAGGGAACGCATGCAAGCTTGTGCGAATCCCAGTAGGTAAACGTGGTGGCGCCCAGATCGTAGGCGTGGGTCTGAAACCAAGGCGCATCCGCCCTATGGAACTGTCCGTATATGCTCATCCCCCACCGCTTGTCGGCTGACCTTGCGGCACCTCGGAGGAATCCGTACAGTATTGATGCCAGGTTCCTCGGGTCATCGACCGGTATCTGACAGCCGTATGCCATATTCATCTCAGGAAGGGTCCGGATAGTGCCGACCCGGCCGGGGGGCTCGAACACGGCCGCCGACGGAGGCCCCGATCCACCGCGCAGCTGGTAGGCAGCGGTGCTGACCATCGTCTCCCATGTGTACAGGTTCTCCTGCAGGAAGTCCATATCTCCAGGGTCGACGTCCTCTCGAGCCGAGAGGCCCTCGATCAGCCTTCTGGGGGCCTCCTCCTCCCTGGACCTCTCGAAGTAGCTTTCGAAGCTCTGCAGGGCCATCTGGGGGGTTATCTCCCGCCTGAAACTGTCATCCTTCTCGAGCCGGGGTCGCAGCACACGGTCCCTGGTGCACACTGCGGGCTCATCCATGAATATCGTGGGGCCGAGGTAGTTACTTCTGTACAGCCATTCCGGATAGGGGATCTCGCTGCCCCCGATGCCCCAGAAGAAGACGTCTCGGTTCTGGATCCAGGATGATTGCTCCAGATCGGCACGCAGCAGGGTTACCCCCGCCTCGATCATCTCTTCGTAGTCTTCCCGGGACAAGGGGACTAGTTCGTAGTCGGAGTCATCCCATCTGCGGGTCTCATCCCTCTGCCGGGTGTTGTGAGCGGGTCCTATCAGGAGATCGGGGCGGAGATCGAGGGTCCTGATGTTATCGGGCAGGGGCAGCATCTCTGCGCCCTCTTCCTCGAGTTCATACTCGTGTCCCAGATATTGCACTTTACTGGCGCCCGAGTCAGCCGTTCCTGTTGGCCTGGGGATTAGGTGGTACCAGGCGCCGAGCGAGGGTAGTACGGGGCACGAGTTGAGCCGATTCCTGAATCGTATTGGCTGTCCGTCACCCTCCCTGACAACGTAGTCGCTGATGACCTGCTGCGCCGATTCCATTCGACCCGGGGGGAAGCCCTTGCATCGAATCCAGACCTCCAGGGTCCCTCCATCAACCTTCTCGCCCCTGAGTCCGATCCAATGCTCGGGGTCTCCCCCTGTCCTCGGCCCCAGATAAAGGTCCAGTTCTCTGACCATCGAGGGTAGTCCACCCTTCGTCAGGCGGTACCTTCTGACCCTGTCCTTGCCCATCGTCCCACCCTCAAACTCACGCCGGATTCGTCATAGGTCCATGTCCCAGTTGGCTGGATCCTCCGTGGCCTCCTCCTCCGTTATGAAGCCGTGGTATCTCCCCATCCAGTAGGCGTCCAGGTATCCCGCTGAACCGACCTCCCTCGGGATGTTGCTTCTGAAGATCAACTCTAGGTTGCAGTGACTCCAGGTCCGTCCCCCGTCGTCGCTACTGTATAGCCCGCCGGGTGTTCCCGCGTAGGCGGTCTTGGTTTCCAGGGGCAGGAAGACCCCGCGCGCCACCGGTATGTTCAATCCGTGGTTCGACGGTTTCCAACTCTCCCCGCCGTCCTCGCTACGCATCACGCCCTCGTCGGTGGCGGCCAGGATCTCTTCTCTGGATCGGGCTGCCAGCGAGTGAAGCTCCCCCCGAAGCTCGCCCTCAAGTACGTCCTTGCCCCTCTCATATCTCCTGACGTATCTGGAATAGAGGCGGGGTAGGTCGTTGTTCCAGCTCTTCCCACCGTCCTCGGTTCTGAAAACGATGTTCAAATCGAGTTTCTCATATCTTACCTTCACCGCCACGTATGCCGATTCGGGGTTTGATCCGTCGATTACAAGGGTTGAAACCGGCCCTCCGTACTCCGGTACCCCCACGAATCCTCCCTTCGTCCAACTGCCGTTGCCGGTCGAGGTGTAGGCGACCCCATCGAGGACGCCGTAGATCCTGCAGGGGCACGCGGAGACGGCGAAGATGCGCCGCTCGCTCGGGGGTAGCCTCTCGGTCAAGCACTCCCACTCGGCGCCCAGCCATCTCTCGCCGTAGTCCAGGCTCCTGTAGACCCCGTTCTCCCCCACCGCATATAGCACATTGGGTTTTGATCGATCGACAACGATCCGGACCGGCCTGCCTGCCTCGGGGGGGACAGGCAGTTTGAACCATCTCTTCCCGGCTGTGGTGGTTGCATGGAAGCCGTCGTCGCAGGCCACGAGCAGCACCCGGGACCTGTTGCCGATCGAGATCGACCTCGCGGGCCTTCCCAACGACTCTCCCGTCTGCCGCCAGCGAGATCCACCGTCAACCGATCTGTACATGTCCCCCTTTTCGTCGATGGCGTAGATGACCGCCGGGTCCTCGGACGAAACGGCGAGGGAGATGACACACCGGCTCAGCCAGCCGTCCAGCTTGTAGAGGCTTCCCTTCCACTGGTACTCGTTGTCCCACGGGCTCTCGTACATGGGAAGGGGCTTCTCCGACATGCCGTCGACGATTCCGATGTCCGGCCTGCGGCTATTCATCCGGGGCCGAAAGACCCTCTCTATAGGCCATGTTCTGAGGGTCCAGAGTGCCTCCTTCAGTGCCCTGGATCTGCCCGGGTCATCCGGTCTCAGGGAGAGGTAGATGTAGGTGAAAAGTGATTGACGATCATCCTTGTGGTTTTCCCAGAGCGCATCGAGGACCTTGTTGTAGAAGCCGATGAGCTCTGGATCCTGTTCCTGCCTGAAGAGATTGTCGAGGTGGCCGAACACATGTTCGGCATCGTCGTGCCCGTGCCGCTTTCGCATCCTCTGAGGGAAGGCATCCCACCTCCTGAATCCGTACTGATCCACCAGCTTCTCGTACTCCTCTCCGAACGCACCATCGCCCGTGATGTGGTGTGCGGCCTTCAGACCCGCCGCGGCCATCACCGTCCTCAGGTTCGGGGTCTTGCCATCGGTGAGACCGAGGATGTGGGTACTGACGCTCCCGTCAACCCTCCTCAGTATGCCGCCGTTGAAGGCCCAGTAGCCGACGAGTTCATGGACCGCGCTGCGTATCATCCGTTTCTGGTTTTCGTCGGCCGCCAGGTCGTAGTAGGCGGCGTAGCCGTGGATGGCGTCGCTGTAGTTGTGGTGGCTGGGGCTTCCTCTCCAGCGCAGGTTAGCGTGCTCGCCCTTGCCCTGGTGCCAGTTGTCGCTGTTTGACGAGCCCTCGCGCTCCTCGTAGGATTCCCCGTGCCCCAGTACGTATCCTCGGGCCTGGAGGCCCTTCACCCCCGTTACTTCGATGCACCGTATCATCGCCCTAAGGACCTTCTCGGCATGTTTCCTGACATCTTCGTCCCGGGTGAACGCGTAGCGGTAGGCCTGTCCGGCGAGGTAGTTCGCGGTCCAGCACACGGAGTGGGCTACGTTGCTGTAACCGGTTGTCGACTGATCGACCGGACCCCCATCGAGGGGTATCTCGACTATCGAGGGATAGAGACCCTTTATCCAGTGGTTGGAGAGGACGTTCTTCTCGAACGCCGTCGCCTTATCGTGCAGGGGGACCTTCCAGGTACCGGAGTTATCACTCGTCACGATCAGAACTCCGTCCACCTCCCTCATAAAGTATGCCGTTCGGGTCGGGGGTCCCATATGGAATCAGGGTAGGTATTTGTGCGGAGGGGCAACGAGGTCCTGCGGGTGGATCCGCCGGGTTCCAATATCCCTCTCTATCAGAGGGGGCACCTCCGGCAGGCAGAGACGCTGTGGTGGCCTCTGACTCGGTTCATCCACGAAGAAGATGTAACTTGGTGCTAGCACCGTGGAAGCCATCCTGAGTCGTTCTGGGGTGGGATTTGACCGCTTCTGACACTTGGGGGTGTGTTCTATGCTGTTTTATTAGCGGAAAGGAAAGTGTCAGCAGCGATCGTGTATGGCCAAAGTAGCTAGACAGATGGTTGAGAAGAGTGGAGTGGACGTGGATCAGCTGGTCGAGCTTCTCGTAAAGAACGCCGCCGCGGAGCTGACGACGTACTACTACTATACGATACTCCGGGCAAACCTGATCGGCCTGGAAGGGGAGACGGTGAAGGAGATAGCCGAGGTGGCCAGGGTCGAGGACCGGAACCACTTCGAGGCCCTTGTGCCGCGTATATACGAGCTGGGTGGCGAGCTGCCCCGGGATATGAAGGATTTCCACGACGTGTCTGGATGCCCACCGGCCTATGTCCCGGATGACCCAACCGACGTGAACGAGGTGCTGAAGGTGCTCGTGGAGGCTGAGCGGTGCGCGGTGAGGCAGTACACCAATATCTGCAACATGACCGCGGGGAAGGACCACCGTACCTATGACCTGGCTTTGGCGATCCTGAACGAGGAGATACAGCACGAATCCTGGTTCTCCGAGTTCCTAGGCGAGGGCCCGTCAGGCCACTTCATGAGAGCCGGGGAGACCTCTCCCTTCGTGTCCAAGTTCCTGGAGTAGACCGATCAGCAACACCGCGGGCTATTCGATGCCCCATATGGTGCATGCTATATATCGCTCGGGCTGATCGGGGTGGTGGTAGTAGTATACTGTCACGCACTTGCCATCGGACCTCTGCACCGTACGGGGATATCCGAGGTCCCAGCTAGCGCCATCGTGGCGAAGGACGATCTCGGGGCTCCAGCTCTGGCCATCGTCGGCTGATAGCATGGCTCGTATCCCGTACGGAGCATGCCGCCAGCCGTAGGTTAGGGCGATTCGACCATCCTGGAGCATGGTCATGCTCGCGGGGTTCCCTCCATTGTCTATCCTGGGCTTGTCCAGCATGTACCATGTCTCGCCCCGATCGGGGGAGAGGAATGCCTCAAGCCACCATCGCTTCTCCCCGTCAAATACCCCGGACCGCCTGATCATGCTCAGGTATGCGCCGCTTTCGAGCTCCACGGTGGAGGGCATGATCGCGTAGCCATAGGCATCTACCGGAGGCCGCTTGCCGATCCAACCGACCAACTCCCAGGTCGCTCCGCCGTCTGAGGTGCGGATGCAGAGAGGCTGTCCCTCGCTCCCGTTGCCCTTGGATGCGGCCACGAAGGCGGTTACCTCGTCTTTGCCCTCAATCAGATAGTCGGTCCGCGCCAGCAGCTCCTCTCGTCCGAAGGTAGGTAGCCTGTAGGGGCCCTCCCATGTCCTGCAACGATCCGGAGAGTGGAAGTAGCTGCCGGACTTGAATCTCAACGCGAGGTCCGGGTTGGTAAAGTCTATGCCGCCTGGAGGGTCAGTGGGCTCCGTTTGCGCACCCTCCTCCGCGAACGTGGGGACCTCAACGGACCACGTCCGTCCGCCATCCGTGCTCCTCGCCTGGCGGGGAGGTGAAGGCCTCTCTCGATCGATCGCGTGGCCCCCGGCCGGATTCTCTTTGTAATACCCAAGCTTGAACCCAACAACGATCTCGTCCCCCCACGACCATATACCGTTGTTAGCCGGCCAAGCAGCAAAACGACCCGGTTCCTTGTACACCACCGCATTTTCGACTGAGAGCCCTGGGAACATACCTACTCACCGGAGGACCGGGAACAGGGGAACCTATAAAGCTAATGGATCGAACAGTAGTTCCGAATGAGGACGAGCAGAGTCCTAACTAGAGTCATTCTTCTCGTTTCTGCTTTGGTGATTGCCGTGACCGCATCTCACCTCTCCAGGGGTTACTATGACGATCTGCTCAATGTTGGTTGGTTAGACGCCTATGTAATGGGGATAGGCATCGTGTGTTTGCTCTATGCAGTTGCCAGAGTCATTGGACATTTTGCAGGGCAATAGGATCCTTGCCCCGCATTATCAGAGTAATGTCTTTTTATATCCCTCCACAACATGCTTCGATTCAGTAATCCCATTGGATGATTCTTCGCTTCATTCGGATCCACTGTCGAAGGGGGGCCGCTAGATTTCTTAAGGTTGGGACGAATACCCCAGCCGGCTTCGGCAGTTATCTGATGTGGTTCTGGACTTGACGCAAATCAGGATCCTCACCGTCGCGATACCGTTCATGATGCTCCTGGCCCCGGTCTATTCCGGGTTGGTTTCCGAAGGGGAGACGATAAAGGTCCTGATGATAGGGCAGGTATTCCCGTTCGAAACGCCAGTCGCGGGCTGGCTGGATGCCGACCCAGCATTCGAGTACGTTGTGGTGCCGGTCAGAAAGGATACCGGTGGCTGGGCGGACTATCCGGATAAGGAGGCGAGGAGATACGTCCGGCTCTACTTTCCGAGGGATTACCAGGGGTTGATCGGATACGACCTGCTCTGCTATGTTGATACCTACTTCGGGCACCTGACTGGAACACAGATATCCTACATGTACCGCGGTATCAGGGACGAGGGCCTCGGGGCCCTGACCACGCTCGGCGGAGGGATATCCTGGGTCACCGATTTTCGGGAATCCTGGGTTAGCTCAAGTGTCGGCTCGGCCTTCCCCACTAGCTATGCTCAACCTCCCGACGGGGTCAAGTACGTGTACGACTTTCGGATCGACGTCAGGGAGTCCGGGGGTATCCCCGCCGTCTTTCTGCCCTTCCTGGATCTTGGGATCGAAAGGCACATAGGCAGGCAGGCGGCCGAGCTCCGGGCACGGGAGGGCGCCCAGATCTTCGCCACAATGGAGACCGTCGGCGGAGAGACGGTGCCCTTCGCGGTCGCCTGGGAATACGGTAAAGGTATCACCTGGAGCGTGGCTACGGATATCCAGAGCGACTACAACATGTGGTGGACGAGGTGGGGTTCGTCGAGCGGATATCAGTACAGCATGGATCTCTTCCTCAACATGCTCCTCTACTCTACCAAGAGGGAGATCATTCAGGATGTGCTCCGTTTCCACAACGTGAGGGACAAATTCTCGCTGTGCCGTCGCAGCAAATCCACGGTGTTCTCGCTCCTCGACTTCGTCGAGAGATTCGGAGCCAGCAGGGAGGCGATCGATCGCGAGATGGATGAGGTGAAGGCGATGGAGCGGGAAGCCCGAGATCTCTACCTGGTGCAGGAGATCGACGCGGCGGACGAGGCGCTGGACGCGGTGCTGGATCAGCTGGATGCCGTATCGGTCAGGGCGATACAGCTGAAGAACAGGGCTCTGGTGTGGGTGTACATCGTCGAGTGGGCGGCGGTGACAGCGACGCTGATGGTATCCGGCTTTGTTATCTGGACGATAATGGTCAAGAGGAGACTCTATCGGATCGGGGGAACCACACGAATGGCGTGAGTTTGATCAGGTGTCTCGATCTCTACCGGATGACATACCGTTTCAGAGCCTCTGCTCGCTCTTCCGGCGGTTCATATCCTGGTGAGCCTTGTGGCCTCGACCGCCTTGTACATCCGCCTCCGGATCATCACCGTCCAGATGACGGCCCCAGATGCTATGGACACTGAGGCCACGATCGCCCACTCTGATAGGAAGACCCAGAACATCGCCTCGTCCTTGAGGCGGACCGCATCCGAGGCTATCTCGCTGACCTTCGGGGACATTGACTCGAGAAATAATATGGTACCCTCGTAGTCCTGCTCGTAGTAGTCGGCGTAGGCCTCCCGCATCTCCAACTCCAGCTGGTTCACCCGGTTCCAGAGGGTCTGGATGTTTCCCCCGAAGGATTCCGCCCATTCCAGCGTTGAGAGGGCAACCGATTTCTTGGCCTGAAGGGTGGCGAAGAGCCGTCTCGCCTGCCTCCTGGCCTGAATATCACGGATCAAGGGCCTGTCCAGGGAGTGAAATATCAGATTTGTGGCGACGTCCAGGGAGTAGGGATTGTTCTTCTCAGACCACCAGCCGTCCCAGTACCACTGTATGAGGACCCACTGCATCCCGGGGTTCTCGCCCCCTGGTCTCCACGAAACGAGCCAGGGCTGGTTCTGGGGCACGATGTCCCCCCAGATAGTTGCTCCCTGCTTGGCGGTCATCTCGGCCACCGCGTTGCCCATCACGTTCTCTATGCCCAGATCCAGGAAGGGAAGGAAGACCGGGTCCCTGTCCCTGCGGAATACGACCTTGAAGCCGGCGTACTTGGCGGCCTCATGGTGCGAGATGGGCACAAGATCGCGGAGAATCGTGGGGTCGAAGACCCAATCCCACAGGAAGCTCCCCATGAATACCATGATCCCCGTCATCTCGGCGTTCCGGAACGCATGGTCGAGGTCGTGGATCTTGTCCGTGGTGAAGTGCATTATCCGGGCGTCGTGAAGTATCATCAGATCGTAGCTGTCGATCAACACCCTTCTCGTACGGGGATAGTATACTCGGTCGAGCTTCTGTTTGTCGTGATTCGACAGATCGGGCGGAAGGGGGTAAAGGGTGTAGGTGAAGAGGGGGTCCTGCATGAACAGAGCCCTGAACGGGTCCTCGAACACGAAGCCGGCGTGACCGATGATGAAGCCGGATATCCTCTCTGTCTGAGGTTGGGCGGAGACGCAGGAGATCCCGGCAAGTGAGAACAGCGCGAGGATGATGGCCAGACAGGCCGACGATCCGTGATGGCGAATCCTCGCGGTCCGAATTCCTTGGTTCGTACAGCTCCAGGTCGATGGATTCGGGTTCCGCGTACGGTGACTCAAGTCCTCCCTTGGTGCCACAATTGGGGCAGAGGGGCGATCCGTTCTTAAGTCTATCTCGACTCCGGTCCGATTCCGAGTTCATCCCCCATCGAGGCTGATACAGCGCGGCCCCCAAAGGGAGAATCTGCAACCCTTATTAGGACGGCAATCACGTATCGGGCCGCGGAGAACAGAGACCGGAGATGACGATACTTGAGTTCGTTAAGGAGATTCGGAAATGCGGTCGTGACCCATCCTAAGACGGTAATAGTCATACTACTGGCATTTACAGCGATGATGGGTTACTTCGCCTCTCAGGTTGAGTTCTCCTCAAGCGAGGAGGATTTCCAGCCCGAGGACGAGGTAGGCCTCGCGAATCGAAGGGTTCAGGAGGCGTTCGGAGCCCAGGAGGTTTCGGTCAACGTTCTCTTCCTTGCGGATGAGAATGCTATCGATCGGGAGCCTCTACTTGCCCAGCTGGAGTTGCGTGAGAGTATCTCCGAGAGCGAGATAACCAAGGAAGGGCTGGCAAGTACTGCCGAAAACCCATCTGGGATGAGCTCCCCTGCAGACCTCATATCTCAAGCCGGCTTCATTACCGAGCTCTTGGATCAGACATCAGGGACGTTTTCGGGCGGGAACGGTTCTTCATTCGGCCCGCCCCCGGGCGTATTCGGTCAGATCATGGCCAGATCCGGGAACCTGTCAATCGACGAGAAGCGAACCATACTGGAGGGGGGGTCACTGGACGTGCAGTTTGAGGGATTCCCTATGCCATTTGAGGTCGTGTTCCAGGCCTACCAGCCCTCGATGCTGCCCAGATACCTTGAGAACACCCCGTACAAGGGGGTACTGCCATTTCTGCTCTCCAAGGACTATGAGGGATCTAGCGCACGAGACGCCATCTTCAACGTTATCCTGAAGGGAGATATGGATGCCGACGCCACGCTCGCGGTGGAAGAGGCGATCCAATCCATGGCTGAGGATATAGATGCTTCACGTGATTCTCTGGACGTGCGGGTTCTTGGGAACCAATTGACTAGCAGGGCAATAAGCGAGTCATCGGGAGCCACAACCGGTATCCTGATGACCATCGCCCTGACGCTGGTTGTGGTCACCCTGGTGATCGTCTACAGGAGCTTCACCGACACCATCCTGAATATCCTGACCTTGATCTTCGCGGTAATATGGGTATTCGGGCTGAGCGTGATTCTCGGCTACAGTTTCAACCCCGCCATCACCGCGGTTCCGGTCTTGATCATTGGACTCGGGATCGACTACGGTATACACCTCACGAACCGCTATCGTGAGGAGCTGAGGAGAGGCAAGAGGGTGATAGAGGCGTGGACAGTGAGCGAATCGTCGGTTGGGTTCGCGATTCTGCTGACCACGATAACAACACTGCTCGGCTTCATGAGCAATATCACCTCGTCCGTTGCTTCAGTGAGGCATTTCGGTATCCTGTCCGCGGCGGGAGTCGTGAGTGCCTTCATACTCATGATCACCTTCCTCCCAGCGGCCAAGGCGATACTTGATGGACGGAAGGAGAGGGCAGGGAAGCAGGTTATCGGCGAGAAGAAGGACGAGGACCGAGGCTGGGGTTTCGCTAAGGATAAGGTGGAGGCCACTAGACCAGAGATGCTCGACGAGATGGTCTGCGCCTCCGGCCCCGCCTGCATAAACAAGGGGTTAGGGACAGGTGCGATAGTGGCTCGCCATCCTGTGATCGTGCTTCTTCTGGTAGGAGTGATAACCACGGTCGCCCTATTTGGGGCTGTGCAGCTCGAGCCGAGATTCGATTTCCGAGACTTCCTCCCCAAGGGGCTCGAGGTATCCAAAACATTCGACCGATTCTTCAACGATTTCAACTTCAGCGGCGAGTCGGTCTTCATCTTGGTGGAGGGCGGGATAACGGACCCTGAGGTGCTGAGGGCGCTTTCCAAGGTGGAGAACGATGCGAGGGAGAGCCCTTACTTCTCTCCAACCAGCTCTATCGAGTCGCCCCTGGAGCTGGCCAGAAGCCTCTCTGATCCCGGCTCTTACCAGTACGACGTGGACTTTGCGGATTTCTGGAGCGACCGGATCGACCAAGATGGAGATGGAATGCCCGACTCCGATCTGGTAGCGGAGGACATCTCGGCTCTCTATCAACGTCTCGTCCAGAGCGATGAATCTCAGGCCAGGAGGGTGCTTCACCGCTCTGACAGTGATTTCGCATCCCTGCTGGTGAGAATTCCGGTCAAGAGCACCTCCGGGAAAGAGGTGTTGGATCTGGCCGATGATATGGAATCGGCGGCAGGCCCCCTCGAGGAGCTTGAGGGCACGGTGGACAAGGCCACGGTAACCGGGTCGCCGATCATCTCCGCGATCACTTTGGAGTCGATCGATACCGATTTCGTTCGTTCGGTGGTGATCACGTTTGCGATCTCGTTGCTGATATTGACCGTGCTGTACATACGGGTCAGGAGGTCGTTCTTCCTAGGAGCGGTGGCGCTTCTCCCCCTGATATTCGTCATCACTTGGGGCGCTGGAACGATGTACTTCGTGGGAATTCCGCTGAACGTGGTAACGGTTACCATTCTGGCGATAACGGTGGGCCTTGGAATCGACTACGGCATACACGTGACCGAACGATTCCTCGAGGAGCTGGATCGATTGGGTGATGCTGATTGCTCGATCTGCGTGGCCGTTAACCACACGGGCAGCTCGCTCTTCGGCTCCGCCACCACTACGGTGATAGGCTTCGGGATCCTCTCGCTATCGATAATTCCCCCGCTGGCTCAGTTCGGGGTGATCACCGCGATAACGGTGACCTTCGCCTTCCTGGCAGCGGTCTTCGTGTTGCCCACATTCCTCAGACTATGGTTCATTCTGGGACCGGGCAGGAAGCGCAAGGGTTGATCGATCTCAGGGGCCGGAGCGAAACGCCCGGCCGCCGCATGGGTCAGCCGTCGTGTGGCCTCGCGAACTCCCTCGACGTGAGGAAGCCGTCTAGCCTCCTGAGGGGAATCACCCTGAAGTAGTCGCGGCCCTTGGTCTTCCACTCGGGAAGATCCTTGACGTGACCGAGTCTCTTGACGAAGGCGATCTCGCTGGCCCTCGGGTGGCGGTTCTGGAAGTCCCAGAAGGCCAGCCCGTCGGCACCGGCATCGTAGTAGCTGATCGCGATCTCGCGGTACTTCCGAGGGGGCATTCTGCGGGGATATATATCGGCGAAGACCCTGGTCGATGTGTTCCTGGCGAGCTGGGTGAACTCCTTTATCCTCGGCTGCATGTAGGTTCCATCGTGTTCCTCGTACATGTGTATGTGCAGTACGAGGTAATCGACGAGATCTCTACCGATCCACTCCCTGACATCAAGGGCATTGAAGAGGCACTCGCCAAGGCCGGTGCGGGATGCGTCCTCGGGCAGGTTGGCCGGGGAATTCTGGATCGGAACCAGATAGCAGCTCGATATCTGCCTTCCCTGTTCTCGACCGACATCGTCCAGCATTGATCGAATCTCCCGCAGGAACTCCGTCACGAAGGTGGCGCGGGTCTTCTGGGATCTCACGTCCTCCGGCGGGACGCCGGACATGTCCTCCCCGTAGATCTCCTCAAACCTCGCACGGACGGGTTCCTCGTAGTAGACGAAGGGAAAGGAGCGGCTGAAGATCACGTTCACCCCATCCGCCCCGTAATCCTCCACCCACTCGCGCATGAGCCTCACGTGGAAGTCCCTCACCCCTTGGAACGCAAGTGAGAGATGTCGAAGCGGTTCGTCATCGTGATATGTACATCTCCACTCGGGGTGATCCTTCATCAGCTTCCCGCCGAAGTCCTCCAACTGGTGTCTGGTGGGTATCCCGACTCCCACCAGCCTGTTCTGCGGGAAGAGCTTGAGCCCGCACTCGTGGGCCGCCTCTATGACCTCGGCAAGGGGGTCACGCCCCCGTCGGACGCACTCGCGCAGGATGCGGCCACCCCGGTGGAATCCCTGGGGTCGGACGAACTCCCCGACCCTGGACGGATAGAGGGTTATCGTCCCTCTGGCCATCGCATGAAGGACGATGTCGAAGTCGCTGTCCCGAATCGCCTGAAACTCGGATAAAAAATCCTCCCTGGTGCAGCTGCCGCGTCTCCTGATATTCCCTCCGTCGAAATTGGCTATGAGCCTGTGCGTTTCCGGGGTGGGTCGCTCGGCTGAGACCCCCTCGACCGCGCCCTGCTTCATGGGCACCAGCCTCACGTAAGCCAGGTTCGTCTCCATCCCGCACTCCTCGCCCTTCGGGGGGCGGGCGATGATGATATCCTGCTCGGTCAGGTCGGCGGATTTCCAGAATACCTCGGCCAGGTCGAACCATCTGAGGGATTTCCACGGGTAGTGTCCGTCCTTCCTCTCGACGTAGCTCTCCCTATAGAAGCGGGTGTAGGCGGCGTCCCCGGTCAGCCTGGCGAGGAGAACTCGGTCCTCGACCGTACCCGCCCCCATGCCGTAGAAGATGCCGATCCTGATCTCGTGCCATCCGTCGACGTCGATCGGAACCCGTAGTGGAGGTGCATCGGAGCCGGGGACTCCGAAGATCATTACCCCGCTCCCATCGAAATGAGGGCAAGGTTCCGCCTGGTAGTCAACCGCTATCCACTCCCCAGGGGATCCGTCGCGGCCTATCGCGTTCCGAGGTTCACATTTACTCAGGTCGGAAATCCATCTTTCCTTCAATATCGTCTCCCTCAACGTGCTCTGTGCTCGGTCAAGAAGTTGTCGCCGATTCGGCCCTTTCTCGATAAAATGGTTGTGTCTATGGGGCCTGGACCGGAGCATGTGGGGTAATGAGCGCAAATAGTTAATACCGGTGGCCGGAGCGGTCCCACAATGAAGACGTATCGACGGGTCCTGCTTGCGGGGGATTCCATCAGTTTCGGATATGGCCCAAAGGTCGCGGAGCTCCTCGTAGATGAGTTATCGGTGGGCAATCTACCTAGGAACGGCGGTACCAGTGAGAACCTTCTGGATCATATAGGAGAATGGATGGTTGAGCCGGGTTACGACATCATTCACTTCAACTGTGGGCTGCATGACCTCGCGCTCGTAAGGGAGACGGGTCTTCACCGGGTGCCCCCGGAAAGCTACAGGAGGAACCTAGAGGAGATGGTCGAAATCCTGGCTAGGGAAACCGAAGCGACCCTGGTCTGGGCGAGCATCACGCCCGTTGTCTACAATCGACACCGGGCTCACAAGGACTTCGATAGAAGGGAGAAGGACGTTCTCCGTTACAACAAGATCGCCAGGTCGGTGATGGTTGGGCAAGGGGTAGTTTTGGACGATCTTCATCGAGTTGTCGAGGAGGCTGGCCGTGAGAGATGCGTGGGTGAGGATGGAGTCCATATGACCGAGAACGGCTATGATCTGCTCTCACGCGCCGTGGCTAGATTCCTCCGCGATCTGGTGGGGGATTAGTCAGGGCTGGCCGTATCAGCGGTGGGACAGGATCATTGCACACGCATCTCCGGGGAAACAGATTTGATCCCCGTCCGTTGGGTACTACCAGCGAGCTGGTATACGGCCATGGACCGTCCAAGAATAGAGATCGGAATCGATCTTGAGGGGATATTCAGATCGAGGCCCAATCGCTTCCTTGGCCTGGTGGAGACTGACGAGGGCACCTTACAGTGTCACGTGCCAAACCCGGGCAGGATGTTTGAGCTTCTCTATCCCGGGTCCCAGGTCATGCTTTCGCGGGCTGTCAACCCGCTGAGGAAGACATCATTCGATCTGGTCGCGGTCGACTGCGAGGGGGAGGTGGTCTCGGTAGACAGCAGGTTGCCGAACCGGCTGGTACATTCGGCGCTGGTGATGGGCTGGCTCCCCCAGTTCGACGGGTACACGTCGATCCTGAAGGAGTATCATTTTGGTGAATCCAGGATCGATTTCCTGCTACAGAACGGTAAGGACTGCCTGTTGGAGGTCAAGTCATGCACCCTGATCGAGGGGAAGAGGGCGCTCTTCCCAGACGCCCCGACGGTTCGCGGCAGGAGACATCTATCGGAGCTAGTCAGGGCAAGGATGGAGGGGAACCGGTCGGCGGTAGTCTTCGTCATCCAGAGGTCTGGGGCGGGCCGCTTCTCACCTAACTGGGGAACCGATCCCGAGTTCTCTCGGACGCTACAGAGGGCACGGGAGCTTGGCGTCGAGGTGTACGCCTACGGGTGCGAGGTCGACAGGGAGTGTCTGACGATGGGACCGGCGGTGGAAGTCGAGATTGGAACCGATGGCGGTGTCTCGTGATGTGTGCTCGGAGTCGGTCCAAGAGGGGCGATTGGCGGTTGATCTGGGAGAGTGGGGGAGATATCCTGCTCATTCGGGACTCTTCGTCCTCGTCGGGAGGGGCCCTGTGCCCCAAGTGCCGCGCGCCGATGCTATTCTTCGGAGAAAGGGCCTGCTGCTACGCATGTGGAATGAATTTCGAGAGAACCTCGAACGGACTGGTATCGGTCTTCGGAAGACACAGCTGGGACGACACGGAATGTGGCAGGACTGTGATCTATGACCCAGACCTGGGAAAGCAGTACTACGAGGGCCTCAGCCCCGGCGAGGTCGATGATCTCGCGGGGCAGTGAACCTAGATGAGAAACTTGCCGTCACTGTAGATCAGTTCCCCATCTCCATAAACCTTTCCCCCGTTCTTCATATCCGTGATGAGATCCCAGTGTATCCCCGACTTGTTCTCCCCCCCGCACATCGGGAGGGATCCTCCGATGGCTAGGTGCATGGTGTGGCCCAGCTTCTCGTCGAAAAGTATATTCTTAGTGAATCGGTCTATCTGCTCGTTGGTCCCGATCGCCACCTCCCCGACCCGTTTGGCCCCCCCGTCCACGGTGAGTATGGCTTCCAGCAGGTCCTGTCCCTTCGTGGCGCTGGATTGCGTCACATTCCCTTTCTCGAACTCCAGCCTAACCCCTCTGACTTCCCGGCCCTGGAAGATCCCGGGGTAGGTGAACCCGATCTCGCCCTCGACGGAGTCCTCGACCGGCGACGTACATACCTCGCCATCGGGCATGTTTATGTGGCCGTCGCAGTTCATCCAGGTTCTCCCTTCGAGGGAAATGGAGAGATCGGTGACCTCGTTCACAAAGCGCATCTTCCTGATATTGTTCAACCTGGCGACTATCTCGTCCTGCCTTTTGGATACCTCCTTCCAGGACTCGATTGGATCGGGCTGATCGACGTGGCAGGCGGAATAGACGAAGTCGGCGTACTCCCTCGCTCCCATCTCCGCCTCCTGGGCCATCGACGGGGTTGGGTAGGGGAGGATCACCAGGCGGCCGTTTTCACTAACGAAGCGGTCCTTGAATAGCTCGAAGAGCGGGCCGTGCGCGGCGTTCCTCTTCGCCTGGCTCTGGGGGTCCACGGATGAAAGCTCCTTCAGATTGGTGGAGCTGAATACCTGTATTATCCTGTCGAGGTTCTCGATCTCATACTTGGAGAAGGGCGAGACGTGGGTGAGTTGGTCATCAGCAGCAAGGCTGTAGAAGATCTCCTCCTTGTCGGAGAAGGTCATCATCACGTGGCAGTGGGCGCCCTTCTTGATAATCTCGGAGTACATCTCGGCCACCAGCGGCTCAGCCACGGTTGGTGCTTGGATCCCAACCGTCTCCCCTTCGTTCACCTCTATACAGTAGCCGGTCGCTAGCTCGGCCAGTCTCCGGTGATTGAGGTCGGACATGAAGATCCGGAAGCCGGCGCGCATTATAAGGGTATCGCTCCCGAGCTCACCCGTGCTTCTGAACAACATTGATATCTATGAACACAGGGGCATTGCCGATGGATGCATATGACCGGACCGTTGACGTGGTGGTTATCGGCTCGGGAATGGCCGGCGTGTGTTCCGCCATCCAGGCGGCCAGGCTTGGATGCTCGGTAGCGCTGCTGGAGAAGGACGAGGTGCTCGGGGGGAACTCGAGCCCCAATCTCGGCGTGCATGTGTCGGGGGCGCATAGCTTTCATCCCTATGCCTGCGAAACCGGGATAATCAACGAGATTGAGGAGGAGGCGGCTCGTCTTAACGCGAAGATCTTCACACACGGCTATCACTACAACATTGCCCGACAGTGGGACTCCCTGCTGATGTGGATGATGGATCGGGAGGGCGTTGATGTCCGTCGCCGCACCTATGCGAGGGACGTCGTAATGGATGGTACCAGGATAGAGGCCGTGATTGCGGACGACATGGCAACCTACACAACGATCAAGATCAGGGTAGGAGTGGCCGTGATCGATGCCTCCGGTGATGGACAGATCGCCTGCTCTGCGGGCGCCGATTTTCGTGTGGGAAGGGAGGGTGCATCCGAGTTCGGGGAGAGGGGGGCACCCGGAAAGGCGGATGCGATCACGATGGGCACCAGCGTCACCGCGCTGGTGAGGAAGGCGGGGCACCCGGTGGATTTCGTTCCACCGCCCGGGACCCCCCCGTTCGAGGTCGGTTACGGCTACGGCAGGGACGAGGTATCGGACGATTGCCTGCGTGCGCACGCGGCATGGAACCCGGACCACGATCTCTGTTTCCTGTACCACACCGAGACCGGCGGCGAGATGGACACGATAATGGATGAACATGAGATATACGAGAGGCTTATCGGCCAGCTCTACAGCGTCTGGAACCACATAAAGAACGACGCCCACCCCGAGGAGTCGAGGAACTGGGAGCTGGTCTGGGTCAGCCCCAAGGCGGGCAAGCGGGAGAGCAGGAGGTTCATAGGGGATTATATTCTCACCCAGAACGATGTGGAGTCCGGCCGGATCTTCGAGGACGAGGTGGCCTACGGCGGATATGCGGTTGATGTCCATGACCCCGTTGGCCGTCAGGCCAAGGTCAGGTTCCACTCGGTCCCGCCGCTGTATAGCATCCCGTATCGGTGTATCTACTCGCGCAATGTGGAAAACCTCCTCTTGGGCGGAAGGCTAATCAGCGTGAGCCACATGGCGCTGGGAACCGTCAGGCTCCAGAGGACCTTGGCCTCGGGGGGGCAGGCCGCGGGTGCGGCGGCGTACCTGTGCAAGAAGCACCGATGCACCCCCAGAGAGGTCTACGTCAGGCACATTGAGGAGTTGAAACAGCTCCTGCTCAAGAACGACGCGACGCTCCTGGGAACCGGGAACCGTGACGAGATGGATATGGCCAGACGGGCCGAGGTGCGTGCGAGCAGCGAACAGCGGTTCGAGTGCATCGAGTGCGAGGGGATGATCCCTCTCGACCGTGCCAGGGGGATCATCTTCTGGGACTGGCCGCGTTCCCTGGATGAGATCTCGCTTTACCTGAGGAACGGGACGGGAGAGACGATCACCGTACCGGTTGACCTGCAGTTCTTCGGCGTTGACAGCAAGTGGAAGAGCACGGACGAGAACGTGAAGCCCGACCACCTACAGGGGCACTTCAACAGGATGTGTTGGGGAGGAAACACCGATTTCGACAGGTTCTCCCCCCTGGGATCCAGCGAGTCCTCGATCGAGCCCGGCCGTGAGGGTTGGGTAAGGTTCGAGTTCGACGGTCTGGAGCTTCCCGAGAAGGACCCCTGCCTCGACGAGGAGAGGCTCCTCTTGCGCGTCCCGGAGCTGGAGGGCCTTAGCTGGGGCAGCCGGGCGGTTCTCATGGACATAGGCGTCCGTTGCTGGGCGTCGCCAGATGATGGGAGATATGTGACCGAGCCCGAGATGCATCTGTTCAAGATCAGCCCCCGGCCGGTGTACGGCGAGGGGCTCAACGTCATCAACGGTCGATCGAGGCGGTACTCCACGAATCCGGTGAATATGTGGATGTCCCGTATAGGGGAGATGCTTCCCCAGGAACTGGTGCTGGAGTTCGGTGAGCCGGTCGCTATCGATGAGGTGCACCTGACCTTCGATACCCTTCACCGCGCCTATCGCGATATGCCGTTCAACAGCCCGGAGAGGCGGGCTTCGGGGATGTGTGTCTCGGACTACCGGCTGGACTCCTTCTCGGACGGTCGCTGGTGGGGGATCGAGAACGTGAGAGGCAATTATCGCAGGTTCAGGGTTCACAGATTCGAGGAAAGGGTCGTGTCAAAGCTCCGGCTCTCGGTCCTGGCCACGGCCGAGAATGGCTGGGAGGCGAGGGTCTACCAAGTCAGGGCCTACGGTCCACCCCGACAGGAGGGGACCTGACCAGTAGTTCAGATTCCTTCAGGGCCACGTATACCTCCGACTCGAGGAGTGTCTGCCGCCAAGCCACCGGAAAACTGGGCTCCCCACCTTCATCGGAGAACTGTTGATGCTCATGCTCAGGATCGCCGGATGCGCTGTCGCGACGGATGTGGGCGAGGATTGATCGTAGGAGCACGTAGAGGCCGTAGCATTCCAGCAGGGGCTCTTCCCTCCTGCCCAGACGGAGGCAAACCGCTATACTCCCGATCTCTGCCCATACCTCGCCCAGGTTGTACGAGTGGAAGAGCTCGTGTGCGAATACATGTGCACTGGATACCGAATTCATATCCGGGCTCAGGGAGATCTTGTGCTGAACCGGGTGATACATGCCCCCGATGGGCAGTCGGAGCCTGTGGGATAAACGGAACACCAGGTCCGTGAGAGGCGATCTGTGGATCTGAACATCCGCAGCTCGATCCTCTCCCAGTATGCGGGAAACCAGCTCGCGTATCTCTGAGTGCCTATCGGTTGGAACCGGTAGCCCTTCCGCCTTCGTGGCTATCCTGCGGGCGGAGAAGGGCGGGTGAATCCCGGCTCGATCCGAGCACTCCTTCAGGAGTCCCGATATCAGATCCAGGTCCTCCCTCGCGGCCTCAATCGAGAGACCGCCCCTGGCGATCGGTATCGGTGAGATATCCATCCGAGTCCTTCGATTCCGGAGCCTCGAGACTAGGATTCCGATAAGGTTGATGAGTACAATGATCAGGAACAGGAACGCCGGGTAGTCGAAGGGAGAGTTGGCGGTGAACTGAAGCGAGGTGAGTATCCTCACCAGGTTCTCCAGCGTCGGCTCCCTCAGGATCTGATGGATATCTGAGAGTATGAAGAAGGTGAAGGACAGCAGAAAGGAATCGGTAATGGTCGGCAGGTACGCCAGAGGAGCCGATCCCTTCATACGATCAGCTTCGGTCCAGCACGAATTCCAGCCTCTTCCTTTTCTTCCCCTTGCTGCGCGTTCTGTCGACCCTGAAACCGACCAGTTCGCCGGTTTCCCTGACGTGGGTTCCGGCGCAGGCGACCTCGTCGATCCCCTCGATTGAGACTATCCTCAGCTCCTTCACGGTCTTGGGCAGCCGGTCGACCCTTGTCCGGTCCTGATCGAGTTCCGCCAGAGCGCGGCTCCGGTCCATCATCCGGATGGTGACGGGGATGTTCAGCTCAATCCACCTGTTCATCCGGTCCTCCGTGCCCCGGACCATCTCGGGTGATAGCCGTGGGATATCGAAGTCGATCGTTCCACGGTCCGCCGATATCCGGTTGCCGGTCGTTCGGGCGCCGTACCTGTCGAGGAAGTGGGCGGAGAGCAGGTGCTGTGCGGTATGATATCTCATGTGTTCGTATCTCCTCTCCCAGTCTATCTCCCCGTGCATCCCCTCCCCGGGGGTGATACCCGGTTCCGAAACGGTGTGGAGGACTGCGGGGCCGCTCTTCCTCACCTTGGTCACGGTGAATATCCGAGAGCCGCCGGCAAGCGTCCCTGTATCAGAGCGTTGCACCCCGCCCTCAGGGTAGAAGGCGGTCCTATAGAGTACCACATCCATGCTCCTCACCCCCGTCGCTCGGGCATCAAACTTGGAAACATAGCTGTCCTGGAAGTAGATGAGCTCGGTCAAGTAGGTACAGTAAGATATCCCTAACGATATAATTGTTAGGCGTGCCAGCCTCCGGATGGCTGGT